>Ga0255055_10001092_pt1 | contig 20453 bp, 17 predicted proteins | sample JV7_2_27_MG_FD_188633 | JGI IMG/M metagenome (GOLD analysis project Ga0255055, IMG submission 188633) | Seawater microbial communities from Jervis Inlet, British Columbia, Canada - JV7_2_27 | ecosystem: Environmental > Aquatic > Marine > Inlet | place: Canada: British Columbia | collected...
AGCCCTTCCAGGAGGCAGGCAAAAACTTGGCCCGGACCAAGTAGTCGTCCGATGCGGAAGAAGTGGTAATGGTTGAAACCGCGGTACCGGCAGAAATCCTATCCAAAATATCCGTAATGGCTCTCTGTAAAGCCGTAGTCAGGGCATCGGCGCTACTGGCGGTGAAATAGAGCCCGCCCCCTTTGGCGGCGGCAGCGGACAGCAATGTGTCATCAATAAAAAAACCAACCACATAGGTAACGAGATTTTGCGTGCCCTCGATGTCTGAGCGCATGTCCTTTTCGTATAAATACTTGGCCACATCATCCATGTATTTGTGGTTGCTGTCTGCACCGTCCCCGTCATAATCGCCGATGACATTTGTCACGATATTCCAGTCGCTGTCGTAGTTTGATAATCCATCCGTCAGGAAGATGATGAAGGATTGCTGACATTCATTTTCTATGGGACTGGTTGCATCCACATATCTGCCCGTATCATCCGTGTTGGAGGCGATACTGTCATTGATGCCACCAGGCAGAGAGACGTAGGCAAAATAGGTGTAGTCGGCGTCACCGCTGCCGTTTTGGTTCCCCCCCAAGGTGACAAGGCCGGCACTGAAGTCTTTGGCGTAAATGTCAAAACTCGTACCATCTGAAATGGTGACGTTGTTGCCGGTGTCGGTGTAGCTTGCAAGCCAGGTAGGAATTGTCTTGCCATTCTCGTAAGCCACATAGACAGTAGCGGCGACGGGAAGATTGAGGTCTATGAGTTCTGCAGCATCTTCGCTATAGTCACTGAATGTATCTTGATAGGTCCTGATGGCAACATAGTTTTCAAAGCCCGCAGGCTGGGAGGATATGGTGAGGCTCTCGTCAATCCAGGGCTCACTACCTGAGGACAGAGTACCCGTAAGGTAATGGCCTTTACTGTCTGTGTGATCTGGGTGGTAGGGTTTATAGTAAGCTCCAAAGCCCGCGGGACCTTTCCCGGCTTTTTTAGGGGTGGTATAACCATCGTCGGTGTCCCAATCGTTGTCGCTGCCGCCGGTCAAAGTGGCGGTTATGGTGGTGGCGGTGACTCCGGTTACCTTGCCGTAGGAGCCGTCCGTGGTGTTGAAAATGACATCGCCAACTTGAATCCCATCGGTGACAAAATCAGCATTGCTGTCAGTGAGAACCGAAGAATCATTGCTGCCGGTGTGGGAGCCCCCCACCGCCACCGTGGCAAAGTACTGGCCGGCCGCCGCCAGGGTCTCAGCCAACGTGGTCCAGGTCTGGGGGTTGTTACTCTCATCTCCCCAGTTGTCGATGTAGGTTTTTATTTCATCCCCCGGGGTGCCGACGGCTTTCAAGAGCTTGCCGCCCTGTCTGAGATATGGGCTCTCAATGCTTATGTTGTCATTGCCGGAAGTGTTGGCGCCATCCATCCTCATTAGGCCAAAGCGCACATTGGGAAAATCATCAATGATATCCTTTACCACTGCTTGAGCAGTGACCCAGCGAGAGCCGGCATGACTCCCCATGGAGCCGGAGTGATCCAGGACGATGAGAATATTTGGTTTGCCGGTCTCTGTTGAGGAAAATGGCGGATAAGGGCAGTTATCCAAGGCTTGCGCACCTGCTTGGTCCAAGCCAAATCCAGCCATTATCAAGGAGAAGACCAGTAAAATGAAAAATATCAAGTATTTGCTTTTGACTAAATTCATGCTATTAGCCTTCCGTATCAAAGATCTTGCCGGCAACCACGCTCACTTCTGAACGGGCGTTGCCGGGTCCAATCCCTACTGAATTCACCCTGTAGTTGAATCTACGAAAATTCGTACCATAGCCTGGCACAGCCCTTGTGCCCACAAACTCTATCTTCACCGAATATTCGGTATCGTTATCTTCTGCCAGTACGATGGGGTCTGGAGTGTTGTAGTTGTCCACTACGAAGTTCTCCTCCTCCCAGTCCCAGCCAAGATTCTGGGTAACTCCCGGGTACTGGCGATCCAGCCAATTCAGGGAGGTCTGCCAGCCACTTTCCGCGGCATAGAAGGCCATGTCGTGAAATTTCTCATTGCCGGCCATCTGCACCTCGATGGTGCTGGTGGTGGTGGCTGAAATGCCCATCAGAGTGAGCAACACCAATACGAGCAAGGCGACCACGAGAGCCGATCCCCTGTCATTGGCTATGGTGTCAACAATTACTTTCATAATGCGAACTCTGTGCCATTATCGAGGAAAATCTTGTAATGTTCGTCCAGAAACCCTTAAAATCCCCCCCCCCGCCGCGCCTTGCTCGCATGGCGGGCAGACCCAACCCCCCTTTTTAAAGGGGGGCTTAGAGGACTTACCTAATCAATACTAACTAAGGCTGGTCTTAACGAAATCCAGCTTAATACGCTTATCTATTCCTTTCTCGGTCCAGGTCACAATCACCCGGATGGTCTTACTACTGATCACAGGTTCATTGACGGCAACGTTCCAATAAATGGTATATCTGCCATTTGGTTCCTCGTTATCAGAGTCATCTCCCGTATCATTTAAGCCAAAGTTCCCTCCATCATCATCTATACCGTCGTCATCCGCGTCCTCGTCGGTCCCATCTAAGTCTGCATCACTAATGGAGCTATATGACAGGTTCATCAACTCTTCCACCTTGGCTTGGCCCAGGGTCAGTCCCTGCGAGATGCCGCTGGCAATGGCGTTGGTCTTGATGGCTGTGACCTGCATGGTGGCAACTGCCAGAAGACCAAACGCCAAAATGGCAATGGCAATAAGAATCTCTACGAGGGTATAGCCTTCTTGTTTTTTCCCTTTCATCACACTCTCAAGGTCAGTATTCATCTTGCACCGCATGATGATTTTGAAGCTCACATCTCTCTTTGCTAACCACAGAGGCAAGGAGAAGATTGGTTCCCCCTCGCCGGGAGACAGTTATTGTCAGTCCTCAGTCGTCCAATGTCCGTAGCGAAGGCAAGATGACTTGAATGCAACGGACAACGGACCACTGACAACGGACAGTATTACCTTACTAAAGAGCCATGTTCCTGCACTTGACAGTGGTTGTCAGAAGGTGGTATCTGCTCCCACCATTAGCGTTCACCCTCTGATTAGCCACAACATAGGTTGAGGTATCAGCAAAAGTCCGGTCCTCCCTGCCGGTTCTGGCCAGAATCCACATTCTCACGGCCCTTATTCTGTCGAGAGGCACCAGGGATGCCAAGTCTGCGCCAGCCGCAGCATCATCAACAGAGATGATCCCGTCATCGTTGGTATCCAGGTACTTATCCAGCCGAGTATCAGCGTCGGTGACATCTGAATCGATTGCCCACATAATGTTGCCACCAGCGCTGGTGTCTATACTGCCATCATCGTCAGCATCGAAAGCATAGGCGAAACCCACAGCCTCGACATTTTCTACTACGGGTTGGTTGTTGGCGCCGTCGTTTCTCAGCAATTCCTTGTCTGCAGATAAAGAATAGGTGATATCATCACCGGGAACGGTGATGGTTCCGTCCTCCCCGGTAATGTCCATGGTGAAATGTATGATGTTACCACCGGCAGATATGAATCCTGCCCCGGCCAGACCAGTTGGATCATACCCTACCATTCTGATCTCTCTGGTCATCACGTATTTTGCTGTCCGTCCGTTTTGCTGCATTTCTGCAACCTGTTCTTGCAAAACATAGGAATCTTGTTGGGTTGTGTAAATTTTGAAAACTGCTGCCATGACCACGCCGGTAATTGCCATGGCCACCAAGAGTTCAACCAGGCTAAAGCCGCTTCGAAGGTTACCTTTATTGCGTTTCGCACGTTCCATCACACCAAGATATCCTTGTTGATTGTCCAGACCCGCGCTAGAGTGGCCCATCCAGGCTCAAACCTCCCGAGGTCTGTTTCATTTCCACCTCGTAGCTTCTGCTGTCTGTACTAAGCCTGACTATTCCCCCATTCCCCAGAACAGGAAAGCCGCGGGCATTGTATCCAGCCCGATCGGCCGTGAACGTAGTGCTGGTCAGCGTGACCCCGAAAGGCATGATGGCACGTCTCAGGGTGGCCTCAGCCTCATTGTCCTGGATCAAGTTTCCGGCGGTACCTCCTCCTGCGCCGTCGTCCACAAAAACCGTATAATTACCTACTTCCCCGGCTCCTGGGTTGAAGGCCAGACCTATGGTGGTACTGCGTTTAATAGCCTCCAAACGAGCGAACTGAAAGTGAGACAATAAGTCCCTGGCCACACCCTTGAGCCGTTGATTTCTTGCCCAGCCCGCGAGGTTGGGTAAAGCTATCGCACCCATAATGAGCAGGATTGAAATAACAACCAACAACTCAAGCGTAGTGAACCCCCGTCGGGGATGCGCGATCACGGCTCCATCCTTTTCCCTGGGAATCATTCTTCACACTCGACAGGCTCAGCGACTCTTCATTTCATCAACAGCTGGTCCTCTGGCATGGTCGCAAAGAACCGGACGGAGCATCACTTCTTTTTGCCGCTACATGATTTGAGCAAGTTACATGCCAGCAGCAAGATATAATTCCGCTGGCTATTCGCCAGGGCGGCCATGAGCTCCAAGCTTGCAGAATAACACAGAGAGCCAGAATGTGATGGTGCCCCACCACATTGCCTCTCCTCCGTCTGCGACCATACCTTCTTTAGAAATGATGCTGGTTCTGTTAAAAAATTTAATAGTTGTTAAATTTTTTATAGTTATAGACTGTTTTTCCAGATGCGCAGAGCCTTACTTTCTCCCGTCCTTCGAATTTGCGAGATAGATGAAAAAAACCAGTTGCGTTGTAGATCGATCGGGTAGAGTACGTATAATCAATTAGACAAGTGGCGTTCAGTATATTTTGCAGTTGTGTTAGCCCGGATATTTCATGAATTGCTGTCGCGAGACCACGAAACTGGGAACCCGCTTGCGGGACTGAGCGGAGCGGAGCGAGCGCGAAGAAGATGGGCGTGCCACCTGGCAACTCGTCCCGCGGTACCGCGGGATTGGTTCCGAGGCGTACTGAGCAGTACGTCGCAGGGGCCGCCTGTCCTGAGCCTGTCGAAGGAACACCCGAGGACGCCAGGAAGGACGGCCATATCCGTGGTTGCAGCAAGTCATTCATGAAATATCCGGGCTCGTAATAGAAGCACCAGGGTTACGGCTGCGAAGGGTACATGGGTACTTTAGTCAAAACACTTATAAACAAAGATTATAAACTAATTCCATAGGATTAGACCAGACAAATCAGCTTGACCCTCTCCCCGGTTTCAAGGACAATATCAAAAGGACTGAGGTTTCAGGTTTCAGTATTTTTGTTTTTCTTCCCTGACACCTTGAGACTTAGGGCTTGGAGCTTGAGATTTCATAGACTCCATTACTCCGGCAGACTGCCGCAAGAGGGGAAAGACCATTGAAGCCCCCGCAGGGGGTAGTCCAAAGGACCCGGCTTTGGGCCCGGATTCTTTACTAAGGAGCACAATGTAAATGAGTTCAACCCGGTTGGATCTGGAATACTTGGTTGGGATACTCCGCAGGTGCGGTCTGATCAGCCCGCGCCAGGAGAAGATAATCTATAAAAAAGCCCCTGTGCAGCAGGAAAAGCTGGCCCAAATTTGCATGGTCAAAAGAGGAGGATTCTCCGCCCAGAGCTGCGATGCTGAGATTACACCAGTGGATGTTCTGGCCTCCATGGAACTGGAGCCGGGAGAGGGTACGGATGGCCGCCTCGATGAAGAGGCCATCATGAGGGCAGTGGCGGCTGAACTGGGCATGGCTTTCAAGAAAATTGATCCGTTGGAACTGGATTTGGAGTTGGTAACCCAAACCATTCCAAAGAGCTTCGCCCTGAAACACATGGTGCTCCCGGTGGAAAGTTCCCTGGAGACCATTACCGTGGTGGTCTATGATCCCTTCAATCGCCAGGTTCTGGAGGATATCGAGCGGGTCACCCAGAAACGGGTAGAAGCGCTGATCAGCACCAAAAGTGATATTATCAAGACCATCTCGGAGTTCTATGGCTTCAAGAGTTCCATTGACGCCGCTGACCATCAGATGAGCCGTCCCTTGGTGGATCTGGGAAACCTGGAACAATTCACTCGGCTGCAATCGACCGACGAGATCTCCTCAAGCGACCAACACATAACCAATGCGGTGGACCACCTGTTTACCTACGGCTTCGATCAGCGTGCCAGTGACGTACACATTGAGCCCAAGCGGGATCAAACCATTGTACGGCTTCGCATCGACGGACTCCTGCATACCGTTTACCGGATACCCAAGAGTGTGCATCCGGCAATTCTTTCGAGGATCAAAGGTTTGGCTCGGCTGGACCTTGCTGAGAAGCGACGGCCTCAAGATGGGCGCATCAAGGTGGAACGAAGCGGCAAGGAGGCGGAAATTCGGATTTCAACCGTGCCGGTGGCGTTCGGTGAAAAGGCGGTGCTCCGCATTCTGGATCCTGACATTCTTTTGCAGGATCTCGAGGGGCTGGGATTTTCATCGGCCGACTTCATTCAATACCGCAAGCTCATAGAGGTGCCCAACGGCATTGTTCTGATTACTGGTCCCACCGGCAGTGGTAAGACCACCACCCTGTATTCCAGTTTGCGCTTTCTGGCCAGTGAACGGAACAACATTACCACTATTGAAGAACCCATTGAGATGGTCCATGAACAGTTCAACCAGATCGCCGTGAAGCCACAGATCAATCTTACCTTTGCCAACATCCTCCGCTATGTTCTCCGCCAGGACCCTGATATCATCATGATCGGTGAGATGAGAGATCTGGAAACTGCAAGCAATGCCGTGCAGTCAGCCCTCACCGGCCACCTCGTTCTCAGCACCTTGCACACCAACGATGCGCCCAGCGCCATAACCCGGCTCATTGATCTGGGAGTTCAGCCCTTCCTGATGTCCTCCACTCTCACGGGCGTGGTGGCCCAGCGGTTGGTGAGAAAGATTTGCCCTCATTGCGAGGAAGCATACCGGATGCGGGTTGCTGATCTGGCTCCTTTGCCCCTGGGCAAGAACCCGGAAAAAGAAGTGGAACTCAAAATGGGCAAGGGCTGCCTGCAGTGTCGAAACACCGGCTACCTGGGACGTACCGGCATATTCGAGGTGTTGCCCATGAGCGAAAAGCTTGGAAAACTCACGAACCGTAAAGCCCCATTGGCGGAATTGCAGGAAGTCGCCTCCGAGGAGGGAATGTTGACTCTGCAACAGTCCGCCGTAGACAAAATGCTTCGAGGGGTTACCACTTTTGAGGAAGTCGTTAGAGTAACCATGGGGGAGAGGTGAGAGAGCGCTCACCAGTCGGCAGACTGCCCGTCCGTAGTCCGTTGTCAGTTGTCCGTGGCAAAATCTAATTATGCTTCGGGAATGACTTCGCCTGAAGCAGACGACTTTTTGCCTATGGATGTGATATAGGCGCTCAATTTTGGAGTTAGCTCTTGGATCATTTCTTGTAATGAAGCTGTTTCCTTGTCTGTTAGCAGCTTTCGCTTAAAAGCCCTTCTAAGCCAGTGTTTTACTTCAAATAAAGACCCCCTTGCGATTCTGGCAAATCGCCTATTGTCCGCAAAACTACCGCGGCCCGTACCTTCGGCGATATTGGCTCCTATACTGTCCGCGGACTTTATCAGTTGTTTCCCTACGGTATCCTGTGGTAACCAATCCCATTTGATAACTATTTCCCAGATAAGATCTGCTATGTCTTCTGCTAATTGATAGACCCGCAGATTTTCGAAACCAGTCCTTTCCATGATGCCCCTAGTTTTCATAATAACTCCTTTCTTTTAGCAACGGACCACGGACCACGGACCACGGACCACGGACAACAGCTCGCTGTTCACCATCTTCTCCATCCAGTGCCATCATGCATCCAGAGCTGGGTCAAGCCATTGAAACGAATACGAATTGCCAAGGTCCGACCATTGGAGTTGTGGAGATAGATGGTACCGGTACTGCATGTCCCGTCGGGATTGAATTTGATTCGATTCTGACTGAAGCTAACCCCGTCACCACCGCCTGCATCGATCTTAGTGTTGTTTGGCCCGCGCCTTGGTCCGCCGAGTTTGCGAGAATAGGGCTGGAGGTGGACGTTGGTCAAGGTCTCAAAATCAATAAGCATATCGCTTTTCTCCAACAGTTCTTTACGCCGGTTTCCATTGCGATCCCCCCATAGAAAACAGCCCCCTGATTCCAGGTTGCCGTCACCGTCAAGATCGAAGTCGAAATAGTAGATGATGCCTTGTTGGACGGCCTTGAGCTTTGCCCTGTGGATGTAGACCACAAGGGAGCGTGCTGTAGTGGTGAGACGGTAGTTGGGTACTATTTTCACTAATTTCGGTAGACCCACAGCGGCCAGTACACCGACCACAGCTAGAGAGATTAGGATTTCATTAAGCGTAACGCCGAGTTCTCTGTTTTTCATGGCAGTACCTTTTTGGTGGAATTCACTGATTCCGTCATTCCGGAATCCAGATAGGTTTCAGTGATCCGGTATGATGATTTTTCCTCTCTCTGTATCTTTTCAAGAATATGCACCAATGCTCCGTGGCTTGTAGCTGCTACACCACAGGCGCTACCAACAGGAGAACGTCCCTTTAGTCAATGATTTCAGCTGAATAAATCAGAGGATGGTTGGGTGCCCCTCTGTGGTATAATTGAAGTTCGTCTGAATTCGCACGAATGCGAATCCATGCTTTTGGTTCCGTCGTAAGATCTTTTGGGAGTTTAGAAGGAAGTGCGCCAGTAATGTGCTTGCTATCTTGTTGATGGTCCAAAACTATGTATTCAACCATACGGAAAGCGGACGGGTATTGCAAACGAAAAATGAGCGGTATTGACCCTAATGTTGCTACTAATAACGTTTGAGTGGGTACCGCCCACCACCAGTTGTAGGGGCGGGGTTTATCCCCGCCCGGAGAATTCGAACACACAAGAAATGAATTCGAAGAGATTTGGTACAAATTTTGCTCACTTCAACAGTATCGAAGAAGGTTGACCTCGGTGGTCAATAAAAAAAGTAGAATAAACAAGGATATATGCGGATCATCCCAATGAATTCAATCCATTTCCCTATAAAAAAAGTTTAAGGTCGTGCAAGGCGACTCGTGTACATATTTAAGGAAAGGGAAAGAAAAATGAAAAGAGAGAAACGAATGAGAAGATGGTTGATGTCATCTTTGACGGTTGTCACTGTCGCTTTCATAACCGTGTTGTTTGTTGGAGCTGTCAGTTGGAGTGCGAGGTATCCGACCTCATCTGTACCACCAAGGCAAATCGTCCCTGTGGACATTAAACCTGGATCCTGTCCCAATCTTCTGGCGGTATCGAAGCGTGGTGTGGTGGCTGTAGCGATACTTGGAACCGACCGTTTCGATGTAACTCAAATTGATCGAGACTCCATCAGGCTTCTTGAAGTGGTTCAACCTGTGCAAAGCAATGTAATAGATGTGGCAACGCCCTATCATCTCTTTACCTGGGACGCAAGTGGAACTGGGGTAGAAGCAGATTCCTGTACCGATGAGGGCCCGGATGGCAAACGCGATCTTGTCCTGACCTTCGAGAAAAAGGACGTATTGAAGGCTTTGGGCTCAGTGAAAGCTGGCAGTGTTCTTGTTGTGAGACTGACCGCTAGGCACAAATCAGGCGCCAGCCTTGTGGGGCAGGACGTGGTGGTAATAAGCAAGAAGTAGGTTGTCATTGCCAGGTTTCTCATTGTCTCAAAGTGGCCGGAGTCATTTAAGCTCCGGCCGTTTACGTTTATTTTCCTGCCTATTTTCCCAATATGAATAGTAGTCTCAAAACCCATTCCATCAAAGGCTGCGTGGTATATTTCGAATCAGCTCGGGGAGGGTCATTTACTCTATCACTTACTGAATTCTCTAAGTAATTTAGTGCATTAAACCCTCCCAATTTCCATTGCCGCTATTTCCCCACAACTCGGTTGAAATCTCTTCTCAATTGTGACAAAGTCAACTCGCAAAGAAGGCTCCCCAACACCGTAAGAGAGGTGTGGTTGTGCTCGCCGAGTTGCAGATCAGTAATTTTGCCATTATCGACAAGCTATCTGTCTCTTTTAAACCAGGACTCACTGTAGTCACCGGAGAGACGGGGGCGGGCAAATCCATTCTGGTTAACGCCATCAATCTATTGTTGGGCAGTCGTGGTTCTGGAGATCTCATTCGTACTGGCAACCAGGAAGCCGCAGTCACCGTTCTCTTTCACCTGGCCGATGATGTAGATCGAGACCAACTTCAAGCCAGTTTGGGTGATTTGGGCGGTCCGGAGATCGTGGTCAAGCGAGTTCTCTCCACATCCGGACGCAACCGGGTATATGTCAACGGCCAGCTTGCCACTTTAGGGTTATTGAGCCAGTTTTGCCGGGGGCTGGTGAGCATTTCCGGCCAGCGTGAGCATCAACTGTTCCTGGAACCTGAAGCTCACCTGGAGATCATTGATGGATTCGGCGGCCTTGCGGTAGAGCGACAAGCATACGGGCAAACCTTTGGGGAGCTCAAGAGGCTGCAGAGCGAACTGAGGCGACTACACCGTCAGGCCCAGGAGCGCCAAGAAAAGGAAGAACTGCACCGTTTTCAGTCGGAAGAGATCCACAATGCCCGGGTTCAGATGGACGAGGAGCTCCAGCTGGAAGTGGAACGCGAAAGGTTGCGGCACGTGGAGCGGTTTCGGCAAGGTGCTTCCGAGGCCCATCAGATTCTATACTTAGACAGCGGTGCGGTTCTGGAAGAGGTGAGCCAGTGTCAGAAAATCCTTTCCGACCTGGGTAATCTGGATCCCGCTTTCAAGTCTCTGGCCCAGACATTGGAGGGTGTCAGACACCAGGTGGAGGATGTTTCTTTGACACTCAGAGACTATATCCAGAACATCCAAGCGGATCCCGCCAGAATGGAGTGGGTGGAGGAACGTCTGCATACTCTCAAGCGGCTCATGCGCAAGTATGGTGGCAGCACCCGAGAGGTACTCGCCCACGCAGATGGATTGCAGCAGGAGCTGGAAGCATCAGAAAGTGATGAAGTGGAAATCGCTGCAAGAGAAGAGGAGCTGGAGAAGATTCGCCAGCAGGCACTGTCGGAGGCTCTGGAACTTTCCAAACGTCGGCGGCAAGCCGCTCGCCGACTTAGCAAGGCCGTGGAAAAGAGCTTGGTCACCCTTGATATGGCCAAGTGCCGGTTCGAGGTGCGCTTTGACCAGGAAGAGGGCTCGGAACCCAGTAGCCCCTTCCGGGCCTATGGGGCAAGCACGGAGTGTGTCCGGGTGGATGAATACCTTTTGGATGAGAGAGGGGTGGACAGGGTCGCTTTTTTCTTTTCGGCCAACCCCGGCGAAGAACTCAAACCCATGGCCAGTATCGCCTCGGGAGGAGAACTTTCCAGGATTGTCCTGGCCCTAAAGGAATTGTTGGCCCGGGAGACAGTGCAGGAGACCCTGTTTTTTGATGAGGTGGATGCTGGAATCGGAGGTAGAACCGCAGACAGGGTGGGACAGCGCTTGAAGGGCCTCTCCCGGCGACATCAGGTAGTTTGCATTACACATCTGCCTCAGATTGCCTGCTATGGTGATTATCATTATGTGGTACGTAAAAGCTCTGGTAAAGGCCGAACCACCACAGCCATGCAGGAGTTGAGCGGGAAAGAACGTCTCGAAGAAATCGCCCGCATGCTGGGGGGGGCAAAGATTTCGACAAAAACTCGGGATCACGCCAGGGAGATGCTTGAGCAGGCACAGAAGGTATAAGGCAGAGGGCATAGAGCATGGGGCATGGAGAAGGACAAAGGACAGTAGGCACTGGGTAATGTCAGTAGTCAGTGGCAATTATTGGACGGGGAAAATCATACAACGGACGACGGACGACGGACGGGGATAGCCTGCACAGTCTAGTAAAAATATCTTACTGAAAAGTCATTGAATTCACCGGTGAATTCCTCCCAATCCACGCTTACCTCTGTTACCCGGGAATGGGGCGATCCCTGGTGGCACCAGCGGATCATATCCTCGACTTTTTCTTTTTCACCTTCCAGGACAGCTTCAACTCGGCCATCACGGGTGTTCATCACCCAGCCCTTGATTGCTCTCTCCTGAGCCGCTCTTTCGGTGTAAGCACGGAAGAAGACACCCTGTACACGGCCGGATATCATCACATGTGCTCTTATTTTTTCCATCTACGGTTACCTGACCTAAGTAACTTGGAAATTGCTTAACCACAAAGAATTAAGAGACAATTGTGTTTCCTCTTTGTGTACTTTGTGACCTTTGTGGTTCAACTCCCGGATAAGATGAGGTCGTTTCATTACTCCTCGGGTTCACCTAAAAGTGCGAGGAACTTCTCCTCAGTGAGACGCTGAACTCCCAGACTGCGAGCTCTTTCAAGCTTTGAGCCAGCGCCAAGACCGTGGACCACGTAATCCGTCTTTCCAGACACACTCGAACTCACCCTGCCACCCAGGTTCTCCACCAGCCTTGCTGCCTTGCTTCGGGAAATCTTTTTCAGCGCACCGGTGAAAACAAAGGTTTTTCCAGTAACTGTAGTTTCGGCCAGCTCTACCTCTGTCATGGCCTGTGGTTCGACATACAATAGCAACTGGTCCAGTTCTTCCCCGATGTCGGGGTTGGCGAAGAATTGCAGAATAGATTGTGCAATAACTTTTCCCACTCCCCGTATCTTACCTTTTCCTTTCTCATCAAGGAGTTGTTCAATAGTGACTGTGCGTATGGCTGAAAATGTGCAGAAATGGTGAGCGATATCAGTAGCTATCTTCACGCCCACATTAGGAACTCCGAGTCCGTATAAGAAACGATCCAGCTGGGGATTTCTGCTATTCTCAATAGCCTCGAGCAGGTTTTTCGCCGAAAGCTCACCGAATCCATCAAGGGGAGCAATATCCGACTCGGTGAGAGAATAGATTGAGGCGAGATCGGTAATAACTCCTTTCTCAAGAAAAACTCCTACTGTCTTATCACCCAGCCCTTCAATGTCCAGCGCCCCTCTAGAACAGTAATGACGAATAATGCCGTGGATTTGAGCGCGGCAGCCAAAACGGTTGGGACACATATGATAGGCTCCTTCCGCAACCACGGGGCTCTGACAAACCGGACAGTTATCTGGAGCCAGCACTGGACTGGAGCGGAGTTCTCCTCGGGCGATTACTTTCACCACTTTGGGAATAACGTCACCACCACGTTGAATTCTAACCGTGTCGCCTACGCGTATATCCAACTGCTCTACTTCACCAAAATTGTGGAGAGATGCACGCGATACTGTAACCCCCCCCACGTCTACAGGCCGCAGGAGCGCTACGGGCGTAAGCTTGCCAGTGCGACCCACCTGAGCAATTATTTTCTCAACCCGGGTTATTTCCTGACGTGGTTCAAACTTGTAGGCTACGGCCCAGCGAGGAGTTCTGGCTCTGGCGCCCATTTTCACTCGCACGGTCAAGGAGTTAACCTTGACCACAATTCCATCCACTTCGAAATTAAGTTGATCGCGGCGGCTACCGTAGTCACGGTGAATAGCTTCGATGTCATCCAAGGAACTCGCCCTTCTCAAAGCCTGCTTCCGGACGGGTATTTCCCAGTTTCTGAGCGCTTCCAAACATTCACTCTCCGTATGATATCCTAACTCATCGGCGTTGGTGAGCTCAAAGGGAAATATCTCCAAGGGTCGCGTGGCAGTAACCGCAGGGTCCAGTTGACGTAAAGAGCCAGAAGTGGCGTTACGCGGATTGGCAAAGGGTTTCTTGTTCTCGGTTATCAGTTGTTCGTTGAGAGTCCGGAAGCCTTCGACCGGCATGAACACCTCTCCTCTTACTACCACCATAGCGGGCGCGGTTGAAGTGAGAGCTTTAGGGATGGCGGCAATGGCACGAATGTTGAGGGTGATATCCTCACCGGTAAGGCCATCTCCGCGGGTCGCGGCGCGGCTCAATCTCCTACCCTCATAGGTAAGCTCTACAGAGACACCATCCACTTTGGGCTGAACTAAGTAGTCAACAGCCTCGTCCGCGGCAGCCTCTCCAACCCGACGGTGAAAATCCTGAAGGATTTTGGCTTCATGGGAGGAGTCGAGGCTGAGCATGGGACGGTAATGGGTGACGGAAGTGAAAGCTCCCAGAGGCTCGTCGCCTACCCGTTGGGTTGGTGAGTCGGAGCTTATGAGTTGGGGGTACTCTTTTTCCAGCCTCAGCAGCTCTTGAAAAAGCTCATCATAGGTCGCATCAGAAATCTCAGGGTCATTGAGACGATAATAGCGGTAATTATGGTAGTCGATCTGCTCCCGCAGTTCAGCCACTCTTTGACGAATCTGCTCCGGAGTTTCAGTCGGCGTTTCCGTCACAATTCCATCCTGTAGTTTGCATAATGTCGGGGCAATCAAAGCTACTATCTGTCAGTAGTCCGTGGTCCGTTGCAGCAAGCCGCGACCATGATATCTAATTGCAACTGACGACGGACGACGGACAACTGACTATAAGGGTCGACAGACCCTTATATCATTCCAGTTGCTGCTCGTATCAGGCCGAAACAGCCTGAGAGCATCATGTCGCCATACGGCACGGCGAAATAATAGCCCAGGCTCTTCGCCAGATGTCGTTGGGGACCGGTTACCACTACAGTTGAAAAAGCGCTCATACCCTTGACCTCGGGGAGGGTGACACAGCCGTGCCCTTGGTCGTCGAACACCTCCCGATCACTGAGTGTACCTTGACGAAAACGGACCAGGTGATCATGAAGCTTGGCAACCGTGAGGCGACCAGTGTGGTGCTCGTAGATACCAACGATTTTCGAGTCAAGTACCAACGAGGCTACTGCATGCTGATTTCCTAGGTTGAGTACCACCAACCCTTCTTGGGTCTTGTCCGCAGCTGTTGGATCGCAAAGGGCACCTAAGATGGCAGCGGCACCGGTGTCCATTACCAGGGCGCCGGGTAAGTCTCGCTTTACAGCTTGCATTCTGGTCAGATAGTCTGGCGGTTCCTCATACCAGAGCTGATCCAATCTGCCACCTCGATCGAGGAAATCGCGCCATTGCTGGAAGCGGAACAAACGGTTACTCCCGTGCGGCGAGAAACCATGGTCCTGGACCGCCACTGCATATGAGTCCGGTAGCTCAACTTCGAAAGGAGCAAGGGCCTCGGCCAGGGCCGCATGGTCCACGTCGCCCATTATCACCGGATGCACGTCAGGTGGGGGTTTCTTCACCAGGGTCACTCCCAAAGCTCTGACGCGATCCAGGTTGTCATATATGGTTAGTGCAGCCCCTGCTTCAGCGTATACAGGATGTCCGGCTTGTAAGTGCTGCTGGAGGGCCCCAACACAGGCGCCACCACCCATTAGGTTCCCGGTAAGAAAAATAGGAACGGACTGCGAGGTACAACGACGGATACGTTTTGCCACCACCACAGTCTGGGACGGCAACACCAGCTTGACGCAATTCTCTATGGGAGTGTCTGGCTGCCAAAGGAGAATATCCTGAGTGCCACCCCCGACGTCTATGGCCAGAGTTGGTCTAGCGGGCCGATGAGATTTGTCTGAAACCATATGTCAGATCCCTCGAACAAAACCAAGCGACAGTGTTAGCCAGGCACTACAATAAACTCAGAGGAATCGCTTTTGGTGCCTAGTTGGCCTCGCCTCGTCACCGTCTCTTCGTGTCGCCTATTATGCAACACACAAGTATGTTAGACAAGAAGATGTGGAGGCAGGCTGGAGCAGAAGTCGAGGAGAGTTTCACTTGCCTGGCGGCAGGCCCGTTTAAAACGGGTGCTACGAAAGCCGGGTCTCCATTTTAGGGTGAAAAGTTCATCTGAGACCACCAACAGCCCAACCAACCTTACTTTTCTATATGCGGCCACATGAAAGAGTGCTGACATCTCCATTTCCACTGCCAGGAGTCCCTCTTCTCCATAACCGCTCACTTTGTCCACGGTTTCCCGCAGTGGAGCGTCGGTGGTCCAGATGGGCCCCGCACGAACGGAGAGCCCGTTTTGCACACAGTAGTCTTGTAGGCTAGCAAACAAGTCGGTGTCCGGAAGAAATTTTGCCGCGCTCATAGGATAATGGGAAGATGTTCCTTCTTCGCTGCGAGCTGAGTTGGGCAAAAGCCAATCCCCAATTGTAAGGTCTGATTGCAGCGACCCACACCAGCCAAATACTATAATTGTCCGGCTTCCAAGGGCGATCAGCTTTTCGAGGACAAGGACAGCCTGTGGGGCACCAAGGATGGGTCCTGCGATGGTTATGGAACGGTTAGCATGGACCACGTCCAGCAGGCGAGCGTTATAAGCTGTTCGCGCACTGTCTGCAACGGGGGCTGGCAGACGGCAAAATCGATGGCGATCTGCCTCACTGCAGGCCATAATGGCCAGCGGCGCGCTGGATTTTTCCCGGGAACCCTTACGGGATTCGATAACGCCCCGGTCCTCTTCAAGCGTCATTGTAGTGCAAATCCTAATGGCTCAACAAAAAGGGGTAATTCACCACTAAGTACATAAAATTCACAAAGAGTTGAAGACTATATTTTTTCCTTTGTGTCCTTCGTGCCCTTCGTGGTTCAAAATACCTTAGTCTGCAAAAGGAAAAAGCGGAGTAGAGTGGTCTCTGCCTAAATAGGACCATCTTGCTCCGCTTTATTGAAAGGATAAATACTCTTGTTTCTTGGTCCGGCTTGTTGCCGCTACCACGAAGCCAAGGTTGTAGTGGTCATGAGGTTGTCTATTTGACCATTCCCTTGAGCTTGCTGCCGGCCTTGAATTTGACGACCTTGGTAGCCTTGATTTTAATCTTTTTGCCGGTCTGGGGGTTTCTTCCCTCCCGAGCAGCTCTCTTTGCTACACTGAAGGTACCGAAGCCCACGAGGGTGACCTTGCCACCTTTCTTCAGTGTGTCGGTTACTCCCCCTAAGAAGCCGGCCAGAGCTTTTTCTGCAGCAGCTTTGGTGATCCCGGCACTATCTGCCATTTTTGCTACGAGATCTGCCTTGGTCATAAATTCCTCCTCTTGTTGTCAATAAGCTTTTGGTTGGTCCCACCCCCAATGCCCTGTAAACCCGCTCCTGTCGCGGCTGGACAGAGGGACCCGCCGTAAAACTGCATGAATAGAGGCATTATACATAAGTTGGTTTTAAACGCAAGAAAATATTTGTAAAAAGTGGAAGGTGCCTGAAAAAGGGCGACTCAACATCCTAACTGGGGAGTATGGGTCAATTAAGAGAAGCCATACATATAGTGATATGGATCTCAATCGTCATTTATGTTGTGTCAAGAAAGTGGGATATCCAGTGGTCGTCGGCTTAAGCGTAGGTCGGATCGTTCCCGCAAGAAGCGGGGTTGATCCGACAATAATGGGAGCAGGCTAACTTTCCATCGCCGCTTTGATGTTCATCTCGATGCCGTTTTTTTCAAAGAAGATCTTGAGGATTCGGGCGGTAGCGCCCCAAATGCGGTAGTTTCCGTAGGAAACAAAGTAGGCCCGAAATCGTTGATTTTCGGTATCGTAGGAGCGGTGGGACCAATGTTTATCATTGGCAAGAAAATCCAGAGGAACAAAGAGAATTTCGGCAACTTCGCGGCTGTTAGGCTGAAAAGGATAAGGATAAGGGATGAACCCCACGAAGGTATATACCAGAAAGCCGGTTGTTACCGTGGTAATAGGGTCCAGTACCCCCAAGATCTCTACATCCTCTGGCTTTAAATCAATTTCTTCTTGCGCTTCTCTCAACGCGGTTGCCAGCAGGTTCTCGTCATGGGGATCGCGAACCCCACCGGGAAAGGAGACCTGACCCTTGTGGGCTTTGACAGTCTGGGTCCTCTTGGTAAAAAGAACGTGCAGGTTGTTGTCTTTGAGCAGCAAGGGAAAGAGCACCGCGGCGGGAGTCAGGTTTTCAGAGATTGATGTTTCTTGGGTTTCAAAAGCTAGGTTCTGGCGTATTTTCTCCAGCATGATGGGTGAGCTCCGAATAATGCGGACAATTTGTGGATTGTAAACCATATGGTCCGCCCTCGCAACATGGAAGCACGCATAAACGATCTCGGATTTCGGATACGACTATTTACTTTACTCCTTATTATAGCGGTCCAAGAAGGGCTGATTGAAGATTTACCACAGAGGCACAGAGATCACGGAGGAGGGTGATTTTTCCCTGGCCGGGAGCCCCGCTTTTCAGCGGGACAGGCCTCTGGCCAGGGAAAAGAGCCTCCGCCTTCGGCGAAAGCTCTTTAGCTTGGCTCCAACCGTTGACATAAAACCACCGGGTCACTAGATCGTGCCCGCAGGGCTGAGATCTTTTGCCCGATCGCCGTCTCCCGATCGGGCAAAAAATATAGTTCCCTCTGTGCTCTCCGTGTCTCTGTGGTTAGTAAATAAAAGTGGATATCGAAATCTAGTATCGGCAGTATGCGGAGCTAAAGGAATAAGCGTCTTTCGGATTTCGGATTGCGGAGGAGAAAAATTCAGGAGGATAAAGTTAGAGCTTTCTCTGAAGGCAGGTTACGACGAACTGATATCCAGGATTACGTTCTGGTCACCGCCGTTATTTTTTGCGAGATAGAGGGCCTGGTCGGCCTTTCTGATCAGATCATCCAGGTCTTCTTCCAGCGTTCCGTGGGAATTCTTCAATTTGGCTATGCCGATGCTTAGGCTGGTAGGCACCAGATTTCTTTCGTTATATTCGGTTCGAAGCCTCTCCGCCACCATCAATGCCTGCTGTGGGTTGGCGTGCAGAACGGTGGCGGCAAACTCATCACCGCCATAGCGGTACCCCGAGTCCACATTGTCGCGGATGCTACGTAATATTATCCGGGCCAGCTCCTGGAGTAACCTGTCCCCCTGCTGGTGGCCGTATTTGTCGTTGTAAACCTTGAAGTTGTCGATGTCTATGAGGAGCAGATAAAGATCATAATGCTGTCGGGAAGCGCGAATGGCCTCGTTCTGTAGATTGTCGTCCAGATGCCTGCGATTGTAGAGTCCCGTGAGTGCATCGCAGGTGGAAAGTCGTCTCAGCTCAAAACGCATGTTTCGTTCACGTACAATCCGTTTTATCTTCGCCTCGAACTCGTCTATGTTAATTGGTTTGGAGATAAAGTCACTAGCACCAAGGGCAATAATGTCGGTGTAGTTGTATTCAGTCTGGTACCCGGTGATGGCAATTACATCGGTGTCGCTGAAATCAGAGGTAATCCGCTTGATCAACCCTACTCCGTTCAAACGTGGCATATTGATATCGGTAATCACAATGTCGAAGTGTTTCTCCTCCATCTTCTCCAGGGCGTCAATGCCGTCAGCGGCGGTCACGCTAGCGTGCCCCATCTGACAAATCAATTCGTGGAGCAGTTCTCGCAGCTCCCCATCGTCATCAACAGAGAGCACAGATTGTTGAGCTCGGTTTCCCATATCCATGTTCAAGGCGCGTCGATCCCAGAATACATTGAAAAACTATCATCTCAAGCCCGGATGTTTCACTCATTGCCGTCGCCAGACCGTGTAGATGGGCGTGCCACGCGCAGCGCAACCGCTTGCGTCGCGTGCGGGCAGAGACAGATCATGGAGATTTGTTTGAGTTTAGATCAGTAATCCCGTGCGGCATCTCAATTGTTTTTTCCCAGGGTTTGCTTAATTCCCAAATTTGCTGATACGGAGGCAGCGGTTCTTTTTTCATGTCCTCTTCAACCTTCTCGGTTCTTATGATGGCTTCAACCTCATCCACGCCTTTTTTCTTCCTATCCACCACCGTGGGTGTAATTAATACGACCAACTCTACCTTATCTACACTCCGACCGCGGCTCCCGAACAGAAGGCCTAGTAAGGGAAGATCTCCCAAGCACGGGACCTCACTTCTTGTCTTGGTTATGCTGTCCTGGATGAGACCTCCGATGAGAACAGTCTCCCCGCTATCAGCCAGCAGCCAGGTCTCGACAAAGGCGGTCCTGGTTACCGGGATTCCCTCCTCTAGTAGAGCTGAAGTAATGCTCGGTTTCACATTGAGCAATACAGTGCCGTCATCGTCGATATATGGGATAATTTCCAAAACGATACCAGTATCTATGAACTGGATATTCTCGGTTGTTACACCCAGGTTTGTTGTGGCCACCGAATAGCCCTGCTGTCCACCGACCTGCACCTTGGCAGGTTCGCCATGAATAGCAAGGACCTTAGGAGTTGAGAGTGTGTTGACATTGGTCTTTTCCTGAAGGGCATCGATGGCAGCCGCAAACTGCCGGGTGTCAGAACCGGTCAAGAGGTTGAAGAAAAGGCCTGAGCCGGTGTCAGGCACCGGAGAGACATCCTGGGTTGTAGGCATTACCGCGTTGCTGAAGCTCGAGGTGCCAACTCTAACGTCTCCCAATATGGCGGCCCATTCAACGCCTAATTCCATATCATCCGTCAGAGTTATCTCTAAGATTCTGGCTTCGATCATGACCTGCTTGGGCATCGTATCCCAATGGGCAATGATTTTTTCAACTTTTTTAATGTTTTCCGG
>Ga0255055_10001093_pt1 | contig 20443 bp, 31 predicted proteins | sample JV7_2_27_MG_FD_188633 | JGI IMG/M metagenome (GOLD analysis project Ga0255055, IMG submission 188633) | Seawater microbial communities from Jervis Inlet, British Columbia, Canada - JV7_2_27 | ecosystem: Environmental > Aquatic > Marine > Inlet | place: Canada: British Columbia | collected...
GGATCAGTTACCTTTGCTTGAGAAAGCATTTGAAGAGTTCAACCATGTGAAAACCATAGCTACAGCAAATTGTCCATTAGAAAATTGTCAAGACCGAGACGAAGCAAGAAGGGAACTTGGATGGGTAGAAGACAAACCAACAAGGCATTAGGCGTGATGTACGCTGACTTCGATACCGAAACATCCCTTGAACAAAAACTTGCGTGGATGAAAGTACGCTACAAAAATAAGCTAGGCATCGAACCACGGATAGCATTTGTACATACTGACAGTGTAAACGGAACGGAAAATCTTTTGGGAATAACTCTGATCTCAATAGGAAAACCATTACACCCTTTCCTTTTCGTGCTCTGTCAGGAACCAAAGGATTATCTTGTCCAAAAAACTACCCCGTTTTCAGAAAGGGGATAAGGTTGACTTCTTCACTATGCCCTGGAAAAACACCGAGTGCGTTATCGAGAGTGTACATTGGTGGGATGATCCTTGGGGGGAAGGTAACGCAGGATGGTTCTACGGAGTAAAATTTGAAAGCGGTTTCATTTACTCCCCCGCTTGGGAAAGTAATTTGAAACCGATTGTAGAATAATACTATGCAACCAAATTATGATAAACGAATGAAGTCCAGTAAGGAAATCACTCCTGAGCAAATTCTCGCTCGGCTACCTGCATCACCCATGGTACTGGCATTGTTTTTTAGTCTACCAGTCAGAGATATCAACACCAAACTAATTCAGTTGAAGCGTCAGGGTCAAGCCAGTGTGAATAAAGATGGTACAATGTGGTATCCTATCCGGATGGAAAAATCAATCGAATAACTCTGCAATAAAAGTTGCAAGATGAATGTCAGTAATACCCGATAATGCTGTCGTTATGGGTTTATGGCTACACGAAAAAAGAGGGACTTGACACCCCTCTAAAAATGTGGTATAATCTTATTATCACATGAGAGGAGTAAAGACAATGGATGTAGAAGACCTCTGGAAATTAGCTAACGCCTTACCTGAACCTTGGAGAGCGAGTAGCTTTGCAAATGGTATTAAGATCAAGGATGCCAACGGACAAGAAATTGTATCTATCTCTGATGAAGGACACCCAAATCGTAGAAAAGTTGCTTACCTAATTGTTATGGCACCAGTTTTATTGAAAGCCTTATTAGAGATACATCGAGAATTGTTAGGATTTACCTGGGATACGATATGGTATAGAGCACAGAAAATTGATAAGATAATTAAGAGAACAGTCTCTAAAATCACATGAGAGGAATAAGACAATGATGATAATTCCCCGAGATAATCTTGTAGTGTTGGACGAATTGGAAGATCGAACAGCAAACAAGGGGCTCCTTGATTCGATCAAAGCAAATGGTATTCTCAATCCATTAAAAGTTTATCGTTACACCTTTGAGGATACACCCCCAGTAGGAGTTCCTACCCGTTGTTACGTTATCCTGGATGGACATCGTAGGTTGGATGCTGCGGACAAACTAAACCTCGAACAACTTCCTATTGAGATCATGGATAAACCAAAGGATGATATTGAAGCACGAACAATTCAAGTAATCCTAAATCGCAATCGTAGAGACGTGAAACCTACTCACGTTGCTGATGCAATTATGGCAATGAAAAACCAGGGACGTTATCAGAAGGACATTGCTAAAACCTTCGGTCTCAGCGAACCAGAGGTCAGTATGTACCTTACGTTATTCCGGGGACATGAGAAACTCAAGAAAGCTGTTGATTCTGGACGAATAACACTTAGTGCAATCGAACCACTATTGACCAAAGACCTTGCTGTACAGGATAAACTTGCAGATGCAGCAATCCGGCAACGAACAGTACGTGCTGTCCGTGCGTTAGTTAAAACCCATTTGATGAAGACGGATATCACTGCACCTACCAGTCAACTAGAAGAGGATATTGATCCTCTTGAATACCTAGCACTAGAAGAACTTGAAGAAGCTCGTGACATACTCAAGCGTATAAATGAGGCTGCGATCAACTCACAAACAATCTTCAATAAAATGATGGTGATCTATCAAGAGATCAAAGCCGAAGTACAAAAAATGGATAGTAAAAAACGTGATTATTAAATACATCTTGATTCTTTGGCTGTTGCTACAGGTTCCATTCATTGATCAGAATGCTCCTGAATGGTGGTTAGCAAATGACTGTGGACCTGCAACAGCACAAATGGTGATCCAGTTTTATACTGGTGAAACTTTTCATCCCCACACATACTATAATGAAACCGGGGCTAAGAAAAGTGATGTTCAAGCAAGCAGTGATATCGCTCGATGGATGGGAACAAAGGGTGTTCCTAGTACGGTACAACATAACTGGACTATTGAACAACTAAGAGAAGCATTCGCTGAGAGCATACCAGTTATCACTATCATTGAAACTCCTTTGGGTGGACATTTTGTTCTCATGGTTGGACTAACCAAAAATAGAATATTCATTCATGATCCATCTGAGGGTCCAAACCAATCAATACCGCTGGACGAATTCGAAACCATGTGGGAATATCCTTCCTCATGGCGAGACAATAGGGTGATAGTACCTAATGAAGCACCTTGAAATTCCTGAACATATTCAAGCTATCATAGAAGCTATTCGCTACCATGGTGGTCACACATACCTAGCTGGTGGAGCAGTTCGAGATCACCTATTAGGTATGCGAAGGTACAATGATCTTGATTTTGAAGTATATAATATGCATAGTGACATCCTGTCCACTGTTTTATCCAACTTCGGAAATGTTGATGCAGTTGGTCGAGCCTTTGGGGTACTCATTTTACATCAAACTGATGGACATAAATCTCTTGAGTTTACTTTGCCTCGTAGAGAAAACAAACAGGGTTATGGACACCGTGGGTTCATTGTTGAGGTTGATCCGGATATGAGTACGTTCGAAGCTACTCGTCGTCGTGACTTTACGATGAATAGTATGCTTATTGATCTTCATGATGGAACTCTTATTGACCACCATAATGGAGTAAGAGACCTCGATACATACATTCTTCGAGCCACTTCTACAGCATACATGGAAGACCCACTTAGAGTTCTCCGGGGCTTTCAATTTGTAGCACGCTACAATCTGTGGCCGACAGACGCAACCATCAATATGTCCAAGCATATGCTGGCAGAAGCAAAAGACCTTAGCGTAGAGCGTATTTGGGGTGAATGGTACAAGTGGGCTACCCTTGGATGGGAATATCTTACGTCCCTTGAGTATCTGTGGGTAACAAACTGGATTACCTTATACCCTGAGCTTATGGCACTCAAAGGTGTGGAGCAAGACCCGCTATGGCATCCGGAAGGTGATGCATGGAGACATACAACAATAGTTACTCAAAATACAAATAACCTTGCTAACATAAGAGGACATCTAACTGAACGTCGGATTCAATCAATTTTTGCTGCGTTGCTACATGATGTTGGTAAACCATCAACCTGTGAAACCAGTGAGACATCTGGTCGGTTGATCCATCCGAAGCATGAACTTGTTGGTGTCGATCTTGCTGAAAAGTTTCTAATAAGAATTGGGGCTCCAAAATGGGTTGGTGTAAAAGTATTACCTCTGATTCGAGAACATATGTTTCGTAGAGGACGTTCTCCAGAAACAATCAGTAAACGTGCAATTCGTAGACTGGCTGTTCGACTAGAACCTGCTACGATTCGTGAACTGGCAGACCTTATCCAGGCTGATACAATGAACCGAGTGAAAGAGGTCGATCCATTTGTATCAAATATGTTGCGGGTTGCTGGAGAGGTTAAAGTTGAGGATGCTGCACCCAAAAAAATACTCAGAGGACAACACCTAATTGATCGAGGATTAATCCCAGGACCTAACTTTGGTGTGGTTCTTCAAGCTGCTTATGAAGCACAACTAGATGGCGCATTCTGGACTGAGTACGGGGCTCTTGTCTGGTTAGGAAATTACCTTGATGGGCATCCTGAAAATTTGTGAGTATCAACCTAAAGAATGGACTTATTATAGTCCAGCTAAAATACACCAGGGTCATTCTTTAGGACCGAACCGATGGGTTATAAACCATAACATTCGAGTTACCTGTCCTGTTTGTAAACGTCGGATGAAAGCACAAGCCATGTATTGTCATGATGGTTGTTGTATCTTCATTCGAGTACCCCGGCATAAAAAGAAAAGGTGGTGGAAACGTGACAAACCTCATAGGAAAAACACTCGACATCGTTCTTGATTTAGGTGATGGTCGAGAGTATAGATTAGATAATGGATTAATCAGAAGTATAGAAATCTCTCAATCCATGGAGGGTTTAGCTGAGTTTGATCTTGGTATTACCGGACCAGCATTACGACAAGTATCACCTACAACAGAGATTAAAATACAGGGAATTGTAACAGGAGATTTTACAGACCTATTTAATTATGATCCAGATGAGAAAAAGATCGAAGAAACTGGACTGATTCATGGAAAACATTATTGTGCATTCTGCGGATCAGACTGGATTCCTTGTAGCCGAGGAAACTGTGGTGCTTGTGGTGGAGACAAACATAGAGGACGAACGGAGGACTAATGGATACAAACAAACTTTTACGAGAAGCGGGAATTAATGATCCTAAAACATTCCGACTTGCTGCTGACATGGCAAAACAAGGATATTCCCAAGAGGATATTTTAAAAAAACTATCTGCCTCTGCGGTAAGAAAGATTCCAAACAATAAGAGTCCTCTACCTTATGTTAAATTCGGTGAAGTTGGACTGGACATTCCTTATAATGTAATCGAGCAGATGGACCAAGTAATGCGTTTACCTCCTGCGATCAAAGGCGCACTCATGCCTGATGCACACCTTGGGTATGCTATGCCTATCGGTGGTGTAGTTGGCATGTTGAATACAGTTAGCCCAAGTTTCGTTGGATATGACATTGCTTGTCGTATGACAGTTTCATTTCTTGATCTTGGTGTTGCTGACTTTTTTACAGGTAACACAAAATCCGCACTGTTTGATGATATGTTGGCTGTCAGTCGTTTTGGAGTAGGTTCGAAATTTGATGAGCCCCACGATCATGAACTCATGTTCGATCCTCTATGGCGAGAGTTACCTCATCTTCGAGACCTCTTACCATTAGCACGAAAACAACTTGGTTCTTCGGGTGGAGGTAATCACTTCTTTGATCTGTTAATTGGAGAGGTCACAGCAGAAACCAACTGGCTCCCGTTTGATGTTGGAGATATGTTTGTAGCAATCATGACCCACTCCGGAAGCCGGGGAACAGGTCATAAGATGGCACAGTACTACCAAAAATTAGCAGCTAAACAAACCAAAGCATCCTTCAGCGGAATTCCCAAAGGATACGAATTCCTTCGTATGGATACAGATGCAGGTCGTGAGTATTGGAATGTTATGCAGCTTATGGGCTCCTATGCTCAGGCAAGTCATCACATAATCCACGACTCATTCCTACAACGAGCGGGGATCGTCAGTCTCGGACGCATGGAAAATCACCATAACTTTGCATGGTTTGAAAATGGTTTATACGTTCACCGCAAAGGTGCGACCCCGGCTGCTCTTGGACAACTCGGAATTATTCCTGGATCAAGCGGTACTGCAAGCTTCCTGGTTGAAGGACTTGGTAATGAAGATAGTCTTAATTCATCCAGTCATGGAGCAGGTCGTTTGTTTTCCCGTAGAGAAGCTAAAGAACGTTTTGACGAACAAGCTTTTCTTGATGACTGGACTGAAAGCGGAAGACTCTATGACAACATTGCTCCCGATGAAACTGCACAATCCTACAAGGACATTGAGCGGGTTATTGCATTGCAAGAAGGAGTACTTGTTCGAGTGGTTGCACGTATGATGCCTGAAATGGTTATCATGGGTGGTAATACCCCAAGGAAGAAAGAATAATGGAAGCTACCACTGGTATACAAAACTCCATTGCAATACAAAATTACTTTGCCGTGTTTAATGAACTACCTTTATGTGAGGTAGGGGCATTAGCCTTCATACATGGAGACCTTTATGTTTCCGTAAGAAACGATTCTCAATATCCTCTTACAAAATGGGTTAAGGTAGGTATTGAAGACGCAGAAAGTTCTCCAGAGTATTGTGATTACTGTGGTAGTGGTTGGACCGAAAGTAATTTCCATCCAGGAACCTGTGGAAATTGTGGGGCTGGTGCTTTGTTTGCACAAAGGACAAACGATGTCAACTGAGTGGTGGGCAATCGAGTATAAACCAGGAACCAAGGGTAATTGGACCGGACCCACACTAGTAAAAATTGATGGTGATATTATCTATTGGGATGGTGGTCCTAGTCATATGACGGTTCATGACTGGAGTACCATCAGATGCATTAAACAGTATGAGAACACACACACCAAAGGCACTGATGAATGGTGGGAACGTGTTGACGAAATCCGTGATCAATTTGAAAAAGACTTTCCCCCTAAAACTGAATTAATTGTTTCTGGTGGTTGGTTAGCTCCGGATGGTGGATTCTATCCATGTCGATATATGGAACATCTTAGCGAAGCTTATCGTCTTTCATGGGTCCATCATAATAGTAAGGACGGAGAAAAAGAACTTGAGCGCCAAGGATGGGCTAAAGTTTGGAATGACGGACAAGTATATCATTTAGGTATTCGTAATTTTGAACAAGACTATTTGTATACACAAGCACAAATTAATACGCTCGGTGCCCTTTTGGTACTGGCAACAGAAAAAGAGTCTGAACAATACGTCAAAAATATTTCTAAAGAACTTAAATATATTGCAAAGGAGACAATGCGGAATGACTGAGCATACACCTGGACCTTGGGAATGGAGCGGATTGTGTAAATGCGACAATTCCTTTCATATTGGAACTATCGGCAAAAGAGGAGTAACCGGAATACACATTGACGACAATCACTCAATGGCTGAGGTAATAGCAGACGTTTGGGTTGATGACCTAGACGATGCAGAAGAAGCGCAAGCCAACGCCCGCTTCATCGTCACCGCTTGCAATAGCTACAAGCAAATGCTGGAGGCTTTAGCGGAGGCCATCTACACACTCTGCATGATAGAAATTGGTATGACTCCAGCTTGGGACAAACAATCAGATAACATCCAAGAAATCTGGCGAGGTAAAGCAATCCGCAAAGCAGAGGAACAATCAAGTGAGTAAGATAACGTACATTATCTGTCTCAAGAAGGAAATAAATTAATGAGAAAACACTACATGAATAATCATAGTTTCCTTCTGGTTATTTTTATCGGAATATTACGAATACTGATATGCCTCATTTACTCTTGACAGACTAGGGTTTTTATGCTATAATAACTCATCATGACAAAACCAGTAGACGTAATTATGTGGGCAGGAGAAGATCATTATACTGTTTCCTCTTTTATACAGGAAGCAAAGATAATGGGTGTCTCCAAAAGAATTCCTAAGACAGCAATCCCCGAAGGAATCGTTCCCGGTCGAAGCAAAATTTTTATCAAACATCGCAGAGCAATCGTCAATGGAAATCTAGATGATCTCTTACGAACACTAGACGAATCATTGTATCTTCAACATTGTGAGTTGCCTGATAATATGCTTCATCTGGTTATCTTTCTCGAAAGACTAAGGGAAAGCGAACCTGCCATTTGGAAAGAGTTAGTTGAAGGATATAAACTCTTCTGGACCCCCGGAGTTATTGGGTATGCCTACATTACCGGAATACAATATGTTGCATACGATCATGAAGAGGGTCTTCCTGATGAAATGGCGCATATGGATTACCTCGTTGAACCAGTAAGAATTGAATATGAAGAAGACTGGTATTGTCCTTTTTGTAGTACATTATTGGGTAACCCCTTGAATTTTACGGGTCGCTGTGATTCATGTGGACATGAATTTAGTGAGGCGCTTGATGAGAACAATTAGGTCAAGTAAACGTGGTTGTGGTTACCGTTCAAAAGGTGGAACCTACCTTGTATCTGAGGGATCACCGGGTGGTATTCTTCCTTTATGGGTATCAACTACATCACCAGTTCCTTGTGAAGATCGTCTTCACCGTGGTCCTGTACTGGTTAATGGTGAAGCCATACTCGCTCGACGGACAGAAGAAGAATGGTTCGTTGGTTCCAGTGCAGATCACCGTGAAAAACTACGAGCAGACGAATGGTCTCTCGCTCGGTTTGGTATGACCACAACCATGCGCCTTCGTATTGGTGAGTGCGCAGACCTTGCAGGTGTGGATAAAGCAATGGAGCATCTGCTTTCTGGGGTTCGTTGGAGTCCTGTTCATCTTCGGGATGCAATCCTAAATCTGACTAAGACACAGGTTACTGAACTTCCTCGGGTTGCAGAAGACTTTGCAACTTTCGTAGAAAATATTCAGTGCTTTGAAGAAACCACCAAGGCAGAAAATTTGGTTTATGCTGCTGCCGCAATTTGGCGTATTGCCGATAAAATTTCCCCAAGTCAACGAACAGTAGTAATCCCGCATTTGATGCGAATTCTTGTTATCCTTGGGCTGAACAAGGATGGCCTAGCATTAAGAAAGAGGTATCTTCTATGACTAATTTTCAAGAACCAAAAGTAGGCCGACCACCTAAACCAGATGAAGAAAAAATGGATCGACCTTTTCGTTGTTTAGGGACAGGTATAGTAAAAGAATATTGGAAACAGAAAGCCGAAGAAATGAATATGACTGAAAGTCAATTGCTGAGATTGGCAATTTTTAATTTGATTGGTCCATGGACTAATGCACCAGTCGATGATTCCATGTTTGAGGGAATTGAAAAGTAATGCCTGTTTGTCCCAATTGTCATGAGGATTTTCCAAGACGAAAGAACGGAGCGTGCCCAGGATGTGGTGCGCTCATTAGACTTCGTAGTGGTAAGTGGTTCTCTCTATCTGAGAAGGCACCTAACGTGCGACTCCTCAAATATTGGGAGAAACTCATGGGCAAACGGATCACAGATAAGTTCCGGGTTCCTCGCAAATCAGATCGATTCAAACGTGAGGCTAAGTTCGCTCAAGACCTTATTGACGAAGCTGAATATGATATTGATGTAGCACTTCGAGCGATGTGGATACTATTCAACGAGCCGGATTTTGCGTGGAAGCTATACACAAGTCTCTTGTATGTTCGACCTGACTGGTTAGCTGCTACCTTTTTAGCCGCTCAATTTATCAAAAAAGAACGAGAGAAACAAGCACAGGAAGAAAGAACCTACCAAGAATACAAAGAAATGGATGATCTATGGACGAACTAAATTGGGAGTTGGTAACCGAGCCTTCGCAAATACCTAAGGTTATGGAAGATTTTGGTCGTCACCAGTTGTTGGGTTTTGACTTCGAGACAACTGGTCTTCATTATATGAAAGATCAAGTTCATGGAATGGGGCTGGCAAATCCAGATCGTGCATGGTATATTACTATGCCCGTTTTAAACCAGCTTATGCCCTGGCTCAAGGATCGGATGCATGATCCTCGTGTACAAAGCATTGGGCACAATGTAAAATTCGATCTACACTTTCTCAAAAAGTTAGACCCGACGATCAAACCAGCAAATATTGTTGATACAATGGTAGCCCAATGGTTGGTAGACGAAAATGAACGACTTGGGCTCAAGCACGTTGCTGAGGCACGACTTGGAATGGAAGGACTTCTTACATTTAAAGACCTCCAACGGATCACAAAAGCCGACAAGGGATTCAAACGGATGGATGAGGTTACTGTCTATGACATGGACCTCGATCTTCTAGGAAAATACGGAGCTATGGACCCATGGTTGGGTGTACAAATGTGGCCGGAATTGTATTGGGACCTTGTGCAGGAGTCACAGGAACAACACTTCTTCGACACAGAAATGCCTTTCATATTTGTTCTTCAACGTATGGAGGAAACGGGTTTTTACGTTTATACTGATAAGCTTCTTGAATTGCGATATGAGTGGGAAAAACGACATACCGAGTTATTCGAGCAATGGTGTGATTTGACAAAGACGAAGGGGGAAGACAGTAAATACCCCAATGGGCGCAACCCGAATAGTAATCCTCAACTTGCCGAATGGTTCTATGATATTCTCGATCTTCCGATTTCTTTCCGAACAGAGGGTGGTGCACCAAGTACAAAGGCACTGGCTATTATGCGGTTATCTTACGTCGATGAATCAGGCAGTGCAAACCTCATTAAAGAGTATCGTAAACTTGATAAACTTCTCAGCACTTATGTAAATCCTTTCTTGGAGAAAACGTACAATGGATATATCTACGGTAGTTACAATCATACTGGGGCTGTTACAGGACGTTTGTCGTCTAGTGATCCTAATCTTCAGAATATTCCGGCACATGGTGAAACTGGCTCTCAAGTTAGAAGGGTCATAGGGGCACCCCCAGGCAGTCTTTTTCTTATGATCGACTATTCGCAGATCGAGCTTCGTCTTGCTGCGCACTACGCACAAGTACAAGCTCTAATGGAGACCTTCGCTCAAGGGGGAGACCCGCACCAAACAACAGCCGATCTTGTTGGAGTAGTACGATACATTGCCAAGAACCTCAACTTCGCATGGTTCTACGGTGCAGGACCCCGCAAGTTTTGTGACATGGTTGAGGAGAAGGGTTATCCTCGACCAAGCATGACTGATGCCAAACGATGGTTCTGGCAATTCGGAGAAGCCTATCCCGAACTGATGGACTGGAAATTCGCTGTTCTTCGAGCAGGTAAACGGTTGGGTCATGTCCGGACAATAACCAAACGTCGTCGTCATCTTCCAGAATTAAGCAGTTTCAGTGAACGTGACCGGGGACGAGCAGAACGACAAGCAGTTAACAGCATCATCCAGGGTTCAGCCGGGGACCTGATCAAATGGGCAATGCTTCAGATCGATCCAATCCTGGAAGATTATGATGCTCGGATGAATAGTCAGACTCACGACGAACTCGGGTTCATCGTACCTAATGATGCGGCTGATGAATTCGCTCTTATCGCACAACAAAAAATGGTTGCAGTTGAGGAAGTTTTTGATTTAAGTGTACCAATCCTGGCTGAACCTATATTAGGACAAACCTGGGGAGATACAAAAGAAAGTTGACACCTAACATAGAGCATGTTATAATGAGGAGACCTCAATGAAGATTCATTATGGAACAGTCAGAATAAAAGTTAATGCCGAGGAAGATGAGATCAACGGACCCGGTGAATTAGCTTTGTCCGATAGGTTTTCTTTATTTCAAAATAAAGTAGAAGATGCTGTAATAAATATTAGTGAGGAGTACCCGGAATTTGAGTTCGAAGTCTTCGGAGAATAAAATGAAACGAATTATCGTTCTTGAAGCATTCAAACGAAACTATCGGGGTGATCCAGAAAAAGATGCTCATTGTCCGTATTCGAACAGGCTACATGATCCTGAAACAGATGAACAAGTTCCTTGGCGTGATCTTATTTACGATGCGATGTATCAAGTTCCCGAAGGGAATATAGTACGGATTGTCATAGAGGACACAGAAGAAAAAAGCGATTATGCAGAAGACTGGTGGTGCCTCCTGTCTCCACACAATTATGGACCACATTCGGCAATTGAGGTAGACGATGAACGCACAACAAAGAACCCTGAATGATCTTAAAATTGGTGTTCATGTACAAATAGATAAGAGTGGTCACATTCGTTTTGGTCAACAACCAATGATGGGCTTGCCCTCTGTGAAGATAATTGATATGGAATCAGTTGCCAAACTCGAAAAACGGGTAAAAAACCTTGAAGATGAAAATAAGATTGCGTTAGAAGCGCATAAAAGGCAATATGAAGATAGCGATTATTGCTATATGCGTGACTGTCACGAACATACTGATAGTTGCCCCGCCTTTGAAGGTGTATAAATGACCGATCTATATAACCCTGGTATCAAAGCACTACTAGCACAAACCAAGGATGACTGGGGTGATCCAGAAATAAATCGGGCTCACCTTGTTCCTTATGGTATTGATGTATTTGACAAATACCTATATGGTATTGACATTGTACATGGTGAATTAATCCTTATCATGGGTCAAGAAAAAAAGCGTAAGACGACCTTCGCTATTAACGTTCTGATAAATTTTATGACTGCACATACCCTGGATGTCAAACCCCCTACTGTTATTGATACTTTGGAATCCGGTATGACTCCAGTCAGATATCGAGATCAACTAATCGCAAATCTTGCGTCACGTTGGCTGATTCAGGAAGGCCACATGCCACGAGGTTCATGCGCTGAATGCGCTGCGGACAGGTGTAGACAACTCCTATTGACCCCTGAGTACCTGAGATTCAAGGAACGTACAAAGCCACAGATGCAAGCGATCAACTATGCTATGGACACGATGGCAACATGGCCCCTATATATTTTCGGAGCATCCCCATCACAAGGAGGCACCCGCAATCTCTTGACTTCGGTTCGGGGTAAAAGAAATATACAAGATACATGGCATCACCTGTGGCAAAAAGAAAATGAGACATCCGTTAAAAACGCATCCAACCTTTCTCGATGGGAATTCATGATCCAAGAATTCGGAGTTAAAGTATTTGTGTCGGATCATGTTCAGCAATATAGTTTTGCCAATGAGATCAGTGACTACGAGAAACAGTTACGTGCTGTTTCTGCAATCAGTGATGCAGTCTCTATTCATAAGATTGCTGCACTTGTGCTCAGTCAGGTCTCATTAACTTCTGTCCGTGAATCACGGGGTGGACACGGACGTATCGGAGCTATGGGTGGGAGCAAACTAGCCCAGGAAGCTAACGTTGCAATGAGCACACACTATAACCCTGACAGAGGAGGTTTTATGACAATCTCCCTGGAAGAATCACGCAAATCAGGCATGTTCCACGTAATTCAACGCTTAGAGGATCGCTCAGGAGCGTTCTACGGATCAGCAGAAATGCGTTGGAATCGGAAAGACCTAGCAAGGGCATTGGATGAGCAAGACGATTAATCCCATCAGTGAAATCAAAAAGCGTCTGGATATTGTAGACGAACTGGGAAAACATATCAAACTTGAAAAGAATGGAACTCGTTACGTCGGTTTCTGTCCTTTTCATTCAAATGTAAATACCCCGGCACTTACAGTATATCCGGAGCAACAATCATGGTGGTGTTATGGTTGTAACAAAGGGGGTGATGTCCTCACCTTCCTAACAGAAATTGAGGATATAGAACTCTCCGATCTTATGCACCGATATGCTGAAAAATTTGGGATCACGTTACGTAAGTTATCATGGAAAGAACGCAGACGATTCGCCTATCACAAACGCCTTTACGAAGTCTTGAATGTTGCAACCAACTTATATCACACACATTTAATGTGGTCACCGGATGCAGTAGGAGCCCGGATGTACCTTGAGCGTCGAGGGATCACATCAGAAACCCTTATTGATTTCCGTATTGGTTATGCTCCCGAATCATGGGACTGGCTTTATAAACAGTTAAAAGAAAAAGGGTTTGATGAAAAAGATATCCTTACCGCTGGTCTAGGTAGACAACGCCGAGATAAAAAAGGATGTTACGACTATTTCCGCAATCGAATTATGTTTCCAATTCAAACCAACGGAAACGTTATGGGCTTTGGAGCACGACTACTTGGAGGTTCAAACGGAGCAAAATATATTAATACTCCGAACACCCCGGTATTTACTAAACGACGAACAACCTATGGGCTCATTCAAGCTCGTACTTCTATTCGTGAACGAAAGTCAGTGATCATTGTCGAAGGTTACATGGACGTACTCGGTCTCCATCAAGCAGGTTACACCAATACCATCGGTATCATGGGAGTATTCTTCACTAAAGAACAAGCAGAACTGCTCAGTCATCATGCAAAAAGAGCGGTTCTCGCACTCGATCCTGATGAGGCGGCTGAGATCGCCTTAGAACGTTTGAAAGTAGAACGCCAATCCGAACTAGACCTGTATGTAGCCAAACTACCAGGAGGTAAGGACCCGGATGAACTGGTTCTCGAAGACCCTGACATCTGGATGGAAGTTTTAGAATCGGCTCGACCCATTCCAATCTATATGACGGACTACCTGATCGGTAAGCATAAACCAACCGATCCTAAGCAGAAGCGGGATGTAGCTAAACTAATCATGCCACTCATTAATGTGGTAAAGGACCCATTTGAACAAGCAGCATATCAAGAATATCTGGCCGAAGCACTCGGCTTTAAAAAATACACACCCAATGTTAAATGTCCTCATTGTGGAAAGAAGTATCATGGAGAAACCAAGTGAATAAACATCTAAAAATTAGCTTCACCGATAGCCCTCAAGAGGAAGTTGCATTGATCCAGCGAGAATTCAGTTTAATCGAGGCTGCTCAAGAGCTTGAGAAAGCTATTATGAGTGGAGAAACTATGTCTGGGGAGGCCCACGTCAAGCTGGCTGAGCTTCTAATAGCTTTTAAGGAAATGTTTAGCCTGGAGCTACCTGAATTGGGAGAAACAACTGAAGAGACACTTCGTATCTCCAGCAGGGATATTAATTTATCCCGCTTGTTAAGAGAACGAGGATTAGTTCGTCTCTACAGACTCCTCAAAGAACGAACTCCGGAGGGCGTACCATTATTCATGTCCTACATTGATCCATATAGTGAGAGTCCTTTCAGTAAGCAAGAAGATTTCATTGGATGGATCGCTAAAGATGCGCATATCCCCCGATCCACATTGTTTATGCGTTTCAGTACGTATGACAAAATGCAAGGTCTTGGTTTCGAACTTGAAGATGCCTTTCAAACAGTGATTACGAAACCCTATGCTATGCGTAAGGTTCTTAACATGACTGCTGAATGGAACCGACATGGACAAATTGTCGGGGTGATTCCTGATGTAGTACGCAAAGTAGCAGAGCACGTCTGTGATACTGAAACAGCGGAAGCACTCAAAACTCATGCTGATTACTATGAACAAAATCCGGACTCTGTAGCTCTTCAAGAACTAGTGAAAGCTTATAAACCAGCACTCAAAACCTTTATTGAAGAACTTGCAGAACACCGGAACACCAAAGAAATGATGGACCACGTTCAGCATGATGTCCTTGGTAAACCTGAGATCACCTATTCATGGAAGGATGAAGCACTGATTCTCAGTATAGTGCGTAAAGCTACCACAGAAGATGGAACAGAGGTTCTCATGGATATTGAGGATATTCCGTTCATTCCTGATTACCCCGGAAAATTAGATGATGCTATCGTAGATGATCTACTCACTCGTCTTCCTATCAAAAATAGGAGAGAGGTTATTGCAGAACGAGAACGTAAAGCACTAGAAGAATCCGTTAACTTCGAGCTTGACAAACTACCTTTTTGATGATATAATCTTCTTGAAAGGAGAAAGTTATGCGTAAATGGAATGAAATAATCACTGATTTACAAAAACCCCTCGATCTTAAACGTGTAAAAACTCGTACAGGTGCAGGTAAGGTGTTTCCCTACCTAGAGGGCGACGATGTGATTAATACCGCCAATCGAATCTTTGGAGAAGATGGTTGGGATGCATATCCTCTAAACAAAGTAGAACGTTTTGAGGTAGGCACAAAGAAAACGGATGCTGGTATTATCGTTATGTTTGTTTACAGCGTTCCTTACATGGTTCGTTTTCATGGATTCTTGGCCGATGGTAAAACGATTCATACAATCGAAAAGGGAGACATCGGAAAGAATTCTACGCAAAGTGAAGCTTATCAACAACATGAAATGGCTATCTCGGGATGTGCGACTGATGCACTTAAACGTGCCATGCGTCACCTGGGTCGCCAATTCGGTATCACTCTGTATGATAAGAACCACTCGGATTTCTTAAAAGCAACAGGACGAGGTAACTCTGGTGGTGGAAGTACTCAACCGCAAGAACCAAAAAAGAAGAAAGAAAAAACGTCTACTGCTAAGACAAAAAAACCTAAAGATTCCAGTAAGAAATCAGGTATTCAACGAGCAATGGAATACGTGATCCCTGAGGAACTAACCGTCGAAGGTAAATCTGTACGACTGCCAAACTCTGGCAAGACCATCGAACAGGTGTTGGAAGACCCAATGGGAGATAGTCTTTTGGTCTGGTTAGCAGGACTTCGTAAGTCTCCAGCTTCAACTCCTCCATTCGTTGCTCTAACTGAGGATGAAACAGCACTTCAAAATGCTGTGACCTACGTACTTCTAAACAAACGACTCGATATTCTTGAGGAAGGAGAAGTTGCAACTTTGAAAGAACGATTACAAAAGTAAGAGACAAAAGAGAATGAGAAAACCCCCGGTTAAACGCCGGGGGTTATTTTTTGTCCGTGGTTTTGTCCATGATCTTGTCCATGATCTTGTCCATGGTTTTGTCCAAGTTTGGACTTACTTAAGCACCCGTATCTTAGATAAAATCTGATACCAAGAATACGCTCGATCATGCTTCTTGTCACCAGCATTCCACGGTCTATCAAATGCTATTCGCAGAGAAACATTTGAGATTAAGGCAGCATCAAGATGAGATAGACTATCATCAATAATGAAATCAAACCCACATCCATGATTTACAATCCAGTTTACCTTCACGGTTGAACTGCCTGTATGAATGAGATCGATAATCCCATGCTTCTGTGTATACGGAAATCCATGTTTTCTTAACCATGTACGACGAACCCTAATAGTATTGACCGGGGCAGCAGACAGGTAAAGAAGTTTAATCTCCGGGTCTTCTACCAACCGCCAAAGAACATCTAACGCACCAGGAACAGGTCTCGCATCAGAATAACCACGAACATCACATACAAGACAATCAACATCCTTGTCAGTTAGTCCAGGCCACATATCTTGAAGTCGTCCAGAACGAAGACCAGCAGTCTTAGGAATCTCTTTCTGTTGAGAGAAAACCCATCCTGCCCAGTCAGATACGACATTATCAAGATCGATTATACCTTTCATTTAAAAAGCCCATCCAGTATTCTTACGTAGATCAACAAGTCTATCCCGTGCTTTAAACAATTCTCCACTATGTAGAGCTTCTCCATCCTCAATACGAATAGGAAGCATGTTGAAATACTTGTCATTTGGTGTGTAATCAACAAAACCTAGACCATTCTGCCAATGTTGCTTGGACGGATTGTGTCCAGGTACACGACCATCTATATGACACAAACACGCAATTGACCAAGCAACAACACTTCGTATTCCAGAACGTTCATACAAAGTCTTGGTAGCAAGCTCACTACGATGAATGTGTCCACAAATAACAGACTCCGATCTCTCTCGTAATAGAGCAGTCACAGTATTCAACGGTTTTGCCCGAGCAATATCTCCATGTTCAATACGAAGAGCATCGTTTAACCAACGTGTGCCCGGATACTTTTCAAGATACTTTATCCCCAGGCTATCTAAAGACAAGTAATTTGGAATACTAACAACTGGATCATTATGAAGCTCGATTCTTACAAGGTCTTTTCCAAATCTAATCTTCTTGATTCCTACTGCCGCAGTCATATTCAGTATCATAGCATTTACCAAACGAAGTTCATGATTTCCTGAAAGATACTCAATATTTGCATTTGGCGCAGCTAGTCGAAGCTGTGCCAACCACCATGCACCTTCTATAAATGCTGGTTGTGTAAGATTTCTAAATTCTATTTGACGAATGAATTTATCCGTCCAGTCTGAAAGATCAAAGATGTCTCCACCAAGAAAAATATCATCTGGTTGTTCTTTCTCAATAATTTGCAGAGCAATGTCTAGTGCTCTACGATCATGAAAAGGAATCAACTCAGGAGAGTTAATGTCTTTACGAGCAAACCCTATCTGCGGGTCAAATAACAATGCTGCCTTACGTAAACCTTTCGATCCCCGCACAGCAGGTTTTGGAAAAGTAATTCCTTTAAAGAGAATTGGTTCAACAACAGGTGTGACCTTGATCGGTTCTTTACGTACAAGCCACGCCTTAACCTGAAACAAAGGAACGATGGTTACCCCACCTACGTCCCTTGTATGTCCTGATATACGTCCACCCCTAAACCGCAGATTCTTATCAACCCTCTTCCGAAAGCTCTCATAACTATTAACAAAGTGATGTGAAACCTTCCACACATCAAGGTCTACTTTTGCCGCTTCTATCAAACTCTCAAGACTATCGATTCGTTCAGATACACTAACCACCTCAATCCAATTTTGATCTCCAGATACCTTTATCCCTCGCTGCAAATGAGGAATTTGAAGACCACTAAGAGCACGCCACTCTCTCAAGCGTCTTGCCAAAGTACCCGATTTAATCTTTACCCCGTAGTGCGATTGAGCAAGCCCTGCCAATTTTTCAGCAGATTCCTTCCTATCATATAATTCTAGTAAAGTATCTCGCTGTTCATTACTTAAATTTGCCCAACCCTTCTTAAGCTTTGCAACCATAAATGCCTCCATTAAGAGTAGCTAATTATACCATATTTACAATTTCAAGTCAAGTATGGAAAAAAGGGAAAAGAAGGGAGTACCGAGAAGTACTCCCTTGTCAAAATTATTAGACTTAGAGCGTTGATTACCCCTCAGGAGCAGGTTCAGGTTCGGAAAGACCGAATTCAGCAACAACTGCGGCCTCAATGATAGCGGAAAGTACTTCCATATCAATCTTAATGCCACGAGCATCAGCAGCCTTCTGTAGCAAACTGACAACCATTGCCTTTTTCTCTTCACCGATATCCTCAATCATGCCTGTGACACCTGCTTGTTCTGCTGCAACAACAAGCTGTCTAGCAAGAACCAACAACCATGAAAGATTCGCTTCCTCGATCTCTGCCTTAGCCTTTGAAATCAATTGCTTGATCCAAAGAGCAACAACAGATAGAACGACAGGAAGAAGGACATCCAAAAGCGTCTCCAAAATCGGTTGGAGTAAATCACTCCATTCAATTGCGGCTTGTAAAGAAAACATATTTTCTCACTCCTTATTCTAATTAAAAGTTCACATCACCAAGTTTGAACGCTGCAAGAGTAACACTCGTGTCAATATCCAAATCTACAAACACAGCTTCAGCAATACTATTGTCTTCATCTTCCTGACCATATAGGTCATTACGAAATGGACCAACCATACGCTCTTCAGCAGCGGTAACAGAAACAATTAAATCTGCAATTGCCTTTCCATCAATCGTTTGAGACGTAACAAACGTTGCAACTGCTGCTCCACCACCACCATTTTTAATGTGGACAAACACATTCTGTGTTGCGTTATCAAATGAGTGATCGTTTGTTGCATCACCAGAAACATAGCTTGGGGTTAACGCAGAACGACTAATCTCTTGAACCGTAAGTTCTGTTCGTGCCATATTAATTCCTCATCCAAAAATTTAGTAAGATGCATCCGGAAGCTTGAAAGCACCAAGCGTAACACTGGTATCAGCGGATAGATCAACAAGTACTGCCGGATCAATATCAGGATCAGGATCGGTATCTACCGTGCCATAAATCGCATTCGGGAACGGACCAATTACTCGTTCCTCAGAAGCAGTAACAACAACTGCTAGATCGCCAATATCATGTCCATCAACTTGATTCGGAGTTGTGATCGTAACCGTCTTATCAGCAGCATCACCATTGATTACAAGAAGAAAAACATTCTCGCCTGTATTATCAAATGAATGCCCATTCGCTGAATCACCAGAAACATATGCAACAACCAAACCAGTTCTTACAATGTTATTTACTGTTAAAACTGTTCGAGCCATTATATCACCTCAGATTAGTACGATGGGTCCGGAAGTTTAAGTGCTGCCAACGTAACGTTTGTATCATCATCTAGATCAATGAAAATAGCAGGATCAATATCCGGGTCCGGATCAGTATCAATCGTACCATAAATTGCATTCGGAAATGGACCAATCATCCGTTCAGTGCTTCCAGAAACCGTAACTGTACGTTCCGCTAGTGCTAAACCATCAATCGAATTCGGAGTTGAGATTGTAACGATAACATCGGTTGCACCGTTCTTAACATGAAGAAGCACGTTTTCACCAGTATTATCAAATGAGTGATTATTTGAATCATCACCCGCAGAATAAGTAGCCTCAAGCCCCGTTCTTACGATGTCCTGAACTGTCAATACCGTTCGAGCCATCAGATTCCTCCTGTTGCTTTACTATTTGTTCAGCGGTTTCACGAAGTTCTTCTTCTGTTAGCCGCCTTCTCATACTTATTACATCATCATGGACATCATTCAACGCTTTGTCCACAGAATCCAACGCTACTCGACTCATCAAGTTAGCAGAAAGATGCCACCCAAAGGCTCCACCGGGAACCACGATAATCGTGATCGTACCCATATTTTCCATTGCAACTTGCTGCAAATGAGCCTTTTGTAATCGATCTTCCACCCACTCTCGGGCATCGCTATCTTTCTTAAGTCTTGTAACTCTTCTCAAAAAAGCGGCTGCACTCTCTCTCTTATTAGACATGCAACATTCCTCACTAATTACTTCAATTGTTTTTTAAGG
>Ga0255055_10001094_pt1 | contig 20424 bp, 17 predicted proteins | sample JV7_2_27_MG_FD_188633 | JGI IMG/M metagenome (GOLD analysis project Ga0255055, IMG submission 188633) | Seawater microbial communities from Jervis Inlet, British Columbia, Canada - JV7_2_27 | ecosystem: Environmental > Aquatic > Marine > Inlet | place: Canada: British Columbia | collected...
ATATTGCGGAGGGCTGCGTAATGAATAAACTGATTCAGCCCGACAATTTAAGTTACACGGTTGGCGCTGTGCCGGAATATAAAATTGCGTGTTGTCTGTTAAAGGAGGAAATTGCTCCGTATAAATCGTCCTCCTACTCGTCCTCGTCCTCGAAATTATAAAAGATAGCGTAGAATGAAAAAATACAGATTCGAATCGTTTCGATTTTAACTAAGTTGGTAACTCGATTTGCACCTGCAACGGAGGTTCGTGAAGAGATTGTTCGATATGATGTCGAGGACGACGACGAGTACGAGTACGAGGACGATTAGACATCGATGCCCACCCTAAGACAGAAGATCATATCGCTTTTAATCGAAGCGGAGATGAGCGCCCGGGAGATTTCCGGGGAAGTGAGGATTTCCGAAAAAGAGGTTTATGCGCATTTATCTCACATTGCCCGTTCGGTTGCTTCTCAAGATAAAAAAATCGTGATTACACCTGCAAACTGTCTGGCGTGCGGGTTTGTGTTTGAAGATCGCAAGCGCTTTACCCGTCCCGGACGCTGCCCGCAATGCAAAAAATCCCACATCCAGAGCCCGCGATTCCGCATTTTTTAAATTAGCCACGGACCCACACAGACTGACACAGACAAAATCTTTTAAATTATTTTAAAGAAACCGAAGGCTAATAACCTTTAGGGTGGATATTTTTATCCCGCACAGTGCGATGGCGTGTTTTTGGTCAAGCCCGCCGGAGGCGGAACCAAAAGGTCCGTGTGAGTCTGTGTGGGTCTGTGGCTAATTCATTTCTTTTGAATCCATTTACCGTTGGCGTCCTGCACCCACTCACCGGGGGCTGCTCTTTTAGCAATTTGCAAAGCGCGACGTTTGCCGACAAGTTCCGCTGTCGTTCCCTGTTGCTTGGCTATAGCCGCATATACGGTTTTGCGGTCTTTATTTTCAGCAGCGATAACATCCGCTTTTTCCTTTTTCGCGCCGACAAATTGCAAATAGCCCTGGTTGTCTTCACCCACAATGCCCTTAGCCTTGAGCTCTTTGAGAACCGGCAGCCGCTTTTTCATTCTGGTTTTAATGTCATCAGCGGATGCCGATACCCCGGTCACAAAAAATCCGATGAGCACAAGTGTTAATATCGTCATGAATGTTCGCTGTTTCATATAAGGCTCTCCTTGTCTTCGTATTGAACCGTTATGTTTTTAGTCGCCGGCGGTAGAGTTGCCTTCGGTTTTATCTTCGGCCGCATCGATATCCTCGAAGAAGTTATCCAGGGCACGATCAACCTTAACATTTACATCGATGGTGATATGAATCGGTTTAATTTCAACCGGCGCTACTTCGACCTTGTGTTGCGTACAACCTGCTGCGATCAAAACAAATAAGGCACCGAGTAATATCAAGACATGTTTTATCATAATTTTACTCCCTGCTTTTTTGGATCATTTCAATGAGTTCTTTGTATTGCATAATTTTATTAAGAGGCAGTCTGAAATTCACGTCCAGGCGGATTCCTTGAAATGTCGAACCTTGGACGCCGGCTTCAACTTTTGCAAATCCACCCATATCTTTTCGATAAACAAACGGCAAGGATTTGGCCGGTTTTCCGTCAAGCTGCATATTTAAAAGCAAATCATCTCCCTCGGTTGTCAGGTTCAGCTTTGCCCAGGAATAATCATAATCTTCAAGGGCTTTTCTGGCAAGCTCCATCTGAACATACTGCGGTGTATCCGGTGGGATACCGGCGGTTAAAATTTCAGTGTCTATCATGCGTATTTTACCTGTTTCACCGGGGGTCGTAAACAAGAAACCGTCATGGAAGCTTAACTGACCGTTATGATATTGTATTGGAATTCTGCCGTTAAGTTCTCCCTCAGCCTTTACACTGGCCGCACCGAACTGTTCAAGCACCTTGGCCAGGTTTAAACGATCGCAATATAAAATCAGACTGTAATCTTGTATGCCTGACTTTAAGCGAATTGCCGGGGCGTCGACTTTACCGTCAGACCAATTAAAATGGCTCTTTTCCACAAGAACCGAGCGGGGCGATTCGATTTGAAAATTTATTTCCCCGTTTTCGATGTTTATGTCACCGATTGACGCGCGGGCAAATTCCAATTTCTGTCCGGGAGCGCTGCGCATTTTAACCAGATCCGGAATCAAGAGCGTCATCTGAATTCCTTCCACTGCAATATTCTTTTTTCGGTGTCGCAGGCTGGCATTGCTTAAACTCGATTGGGTTGCGGCGTGCAACCCTTCTTTTCCGATAACCAAATTGCCCTTTTCCAGAAATTTTCCTTCCAAAGTAAATCCTGCGGCTGCCGGTAGAAATTTTCCTAAATTGATTTCAGGACCCGTTTCAGGATAAAAAATTTCAAACTGAGCCCTGGTTTCAAAATCTTTACGGTCTCCCAAACGGGATTCACCTGCAAATTCTGCAGACAACTCCGGTATTAAATGGTTTTTAAGCCTTCCGCTAAAAGAAATGCCGGATGCCGTTTGCTGTATTTCGGCAATAATGGCTCCCAAATTTAGTTTTTGGTATCTGGTAGCGCCAATAGAAAGCCGGCCTTTTTTAGCGGAATTTCCGACCGGAAATTTCAGCGGGATTGTGCCTTGCACCTGTTTGAGTTTGATGCCTCCCCGGGCATCCTCAATACTGGTATTCGCAAACTGTACCATTGCCGTAATCCCCTGAGCCCCCTTTTTATCCCGCTTCAATTTCCCATCAATCGAAAGATTGTCAAGTTTAATTTTTGTAGAGTTCAGTGTCATTGCCATGCCGGACAAATCTAAATCGATGATCGATATTAGATTTTTGGGTTCGTTCCGGGTTAAATTTGTTTTGCCTTTAAAGACGAATTCAGGGACAAAAATGTCTACAACCTCAGAGCGGATATGGACATCGGGAACGCGCAGTTTATACGCTGCGCTTATGCGGCCCTCAATTCCGCTGGCGTTTAGCTGCACGCTGGGAAATTTAGTTGTAAAGCGGAGTTGATCGTAATCGAAGTAGGCGCCTTTGGCGACCGGTTTTCTTCGAGTTCGGCTGGTAAAATTAAACTGCCATTTCCCAATTTTTGTAAAGACACCCGTAAATGTTGCGGGTAAGTTAAAAGGTTCTTTAAACCTTAGGGGGGCAAATGGTTTTGTTGAACCGGGAGAAGTCTCCAAAGATACGATAAAATTTCCCGAGACTTTGTAACCGCCCTGGGACGGTTGAACCGTTGCGGCCATATCGGAAACGCGTGCAGCTATCGGTGCTACTGCCGTAAACTCCGACAGCTTGATGTTCCATTTTCCCTGGTCGGGTCCTTCGAAGTCGATAATCAGAGGGTTTGAATTATTTGGATCATCCGAGCGGTTTTGGAATTCAAGGTTTTTGTAGCCGACATTTATGGCCGAACCTTTAAGGCGGCCGGTGATCGATGATACAGTCAAAGGCGTGAGCTGTATGTCGACGTTTGCTTCTAAACTGGCCAATCCGGCAAGCCTCAGCCCATTTACAGGTTTAAATATGTCGGCAAATCTTAGTAAGTCCAACTCGTCAGCGGCAAATTGAGCTGCGATCCGGTTTTGTTCTAAATCAATGTGAGTTGAAATATGAACGGGTTGTCCCCGTGGATACAAGCGGAGGTTCGCTTTTAAATTGTGGGCGGCATTTTCGTCCTGGACCAGATTCATTTCAAACGGGATGCGGTATGTTTTTTCATCCAGGATACAAATAAGTGTGCCGTTATTAATTTCGATCCGTTGCGGGAAATACGGGTATTGATGATCACCGGAATCTTTTTTTTTCGTTGCGGCCGAATCGAGTTGAGCTAAAAATTTTTCCAAATCAAAGCCGCGAAGGCCGAAGCGCCCGTTTTTAAATTCACCATAAAGTTCAACCCCGTTGGCCGAGATTTTTTTAATTTTTTTTTGGGAGATTCCTGCGGGCGAATAATCGATATGTATGGAACGAATAATCAGCGCAGGATTTTGAGGCGTGCCGATTCGCAGTGATCCCAAGTTTGCGCCGTCTAAATCCAACTCATGAAAATCCAGCGCAAGATCCGTAATTGCGCCATCTTTTTTAAAAATGGAAATGATTTTGGATTCCAGAAAATCAGGTAGAATATAGGACGTCAGAAAAAGTAGTCCGGCACCTATTAAGATAAGCAGCAGAAAGCAAATAATCGGTATGGCTATTTGACGTTTTATAGACATGTGATGCGACTTATTTTTTTCTTTGAATAAAAGAGCTGCGGGTCATACCCGCCCCGATCGAATCGAATAAGATCGTTTTGGCCTGCCTTAATTTTTCTAGGTTTTGATTTACAGGATATCCTTGGATTTTATCCGGTTGCAGCGCGCCCCGTTCGAGGTCATAGGGTAGTCTTTGCATGCAAACGACAGAGCAGTTTCCACGGACGTGAATATTGGTCACCATTTTATCGGCAATGATGTCAGCGACGGCATTTTTTAAATCCTTTTGGCCACTTTTAAGAACCTGCCCGAGGGTTAGCGGAATCATGGCAAAATTGGCCTGATGTTCTATGAGAAGGTCGATGTCATCCATGGCCAAATTGTTGAGGGCCATTAATGCATCCAAATGATATTTAGCGCCGCGGGTGGCGTGAAGAAAGACGCCTTTCCCATTCATTTTGCCGAACATATTCTCTCTGACTGTAAACGGCAGGACTTCTATATAGTGGGCGAAACAGCCATGCGTCCGTGTCAGGCTGTCAATAACACCCCACTTGGGTCTCTGGTCGAAACGTGCTTTGCCCTCATGTAATGAGAGCACAACGCTACGATCAGGGGCAAGATAGACAGAAGCAATTCTTTTGTACTTGCCGGAAGTCACATATGCGTTGGCGATTTTTACAATGTGATCCGGCTGCTGGTCAACAGTCATAATGTCAAAAGCAAAGGCCTTGACGTGTTGATCATAAAACGCCAGCGCTTTGCGAAAGCGACTGAATGTGCCGTTGGCAACTTCTTTTGGATTCATTTGCTCAACAAGGTGATGTTGAACTCTGGCGGCTGTTGCCGGAACACGATGTTCGAGTTTGCCGAGCTGGTTGTCAACAATCAATCCGTCCAGTTGATTCGGACCTATTATTTTGGCGAGCCTTTCTGCGATGCTGGAGACAAAGTCCTCACCGGCATCGAATTTTACTCTGGCTGTCAGACAATCGGATTCAGGGCGGAATAAACCTCCTCTGGTAACGAGTGCGGTGGCCAGGGCATCATCGCCAAAGATAATATTAGCCGTATCATTCGGTTTAAAGGCTTCGGCGCGATGAGGATTTTCGGCACCGACAATAACCGACAGATCCCCCGGCTTTAGGAAGCCGGCCAGCGACATCATAAACACGAGCTCAACGGACACATTAAAGCCCGGGCAGCCCGCATATAAATCGAGCACCAGTGCATCCGGGCAGTCGCGTTGTACGATTTCAAATGGATACCGGATAAGGGGGCCGGAATCTAATCGATCTTCACCGATGTTGGTAGCCCCGATGACCAGTTTGATGCGCGCAGGATCAATATCAGATGTTTGCATTAGATCCTGCATGGCCGAGACGCCGATACGTTCATCCGGCGGTGCCACCATCCGCGTGCGTACACCGATGCGCTCTTCAATGGTTTTATGGTTGACCGGTGTCCCGCCTTTAAACATCATTCCTTTATCTTCATAGATGGAATTGTCGACCAGGTTGCCCCCGTTCCAGGCACCCTGGGAAATTATTTCTAAAACCGTATCAGACATGAAATCTATGTCCTCATTTATTTAATTCGAAGATGGAATTAAATCCTTTAAGCATGCTTCTAAAGCGCATGAAAAAAGTGCCTAAAATGCCTAAAATGAGCTAAAATGCCTAAAGTTATGGTGTCGCTTGCGCTCCATCTTTCTTAAAATGATAGAATTCCTCAATTTTAGGCATTTTAGATCATTTTTAATTTTAGCTCATTTGTTTTCGAGCATTAGATGGGCTTATGAAACCACTTCTAGACGTTAAACCGAAACTGTATAACATCCCCATCCTGCACCTCGTAAGTTTTACCTTCCAATCTTACGGTTCCCCGCTTTTTGGCTTCGGCATAACTGCCCGCATCCATCAAGTTTTGAAAAGAAGTCACCTCAGCCCGGATAAATCCCTTTTTCATGTCGGAATGAATGACATCAGCAGCCTCCAGGGCCGGGGTTGCCTTTTTTATGGTCCACGCTCTGACTTCGTTACTGATTACGGTAAAAAAAGATATAAACTCTAAAAGCGCATAAGATTGTTGAATAACCCGATCCATGGCGGATGCCGGGATGTTGAATTCAGCTAGAAATTCAGCAGCTTCCTCGGGAGGCATTTGTGCGAGTTCCTGTTCCAACTTGCCCCGGACCACCAGGCAAGCTTCCTTGGCGGTGACATCTTTGGCATCCGGCAGACCGTCATCATCGTCTTCGTTGTTAAACAGAACCAGGACGGGCTTGGCGCTTAAAAACGTAAACCCTCTGAGTTTACGAGCCGATGCAAGGTCCGACCTTTTTCTTAGAGGAATTTCGTTTTCGAGCGTTTGGTGGCATTCAGTCAACAGGGCTAGTTCTTCGTTATCGATCTTGTGGCCCCGTTGGCGATCCAGTTCAATACGCTCCAGACGCTTTTCGGCAACAACCAGATCGGACAGAATGAACTCCTGATCGAGTTGGACAAAATCTTCAGAAGGGGACTGTTTTTCAAATCCGTAAGTCGCATGGTTGCGAACGACATGCAGCAGCGCGTCACAATCCCTTACTGAGATCCAGATACTTTGATCTTTGAGGCTATTTTTTTTATAGCCGGGCAGGAAATATTCCACCTGGGTATAGGTGGTTTTCTTAGGTTGGTACATTTGGCTGAGTGCGTCAACGCGGTCATCCGGAACCCGGATGACCACAATGCGGTCCTCGCCCTTATGTTCCACGCCGACCCTATTTTTAGTTAAGGCATCGAATACGGTAGATTTGCCGGAACGCGGCAGGCCAATGATTCCAAGTTTCATATATCGGCCTCAAAAGACTTGCCAAATTTCACATGGGTAATCGCTTAAGAGATATACCATCTGATCGTACGAAAGAACTTAACATCCGTAAGGTAAATTAAGCAATTAAAAATTAAAAAGCGAACTGTGGATTAATTTGAGATGAAGCGCGAAGAAAGCAGCGCGTTCAATTTGAAAATGGTTTGGAAAATTGGCGGCCCTTTTTTAACTCCGGCAGATCCGGCAAGGATATGTGCCCTTCGGAATCAAAGGGAAGCACGGCAGGAAACGCACCGGTTCCCAGGCGAATTTTGCCTTTGATTTGATACTTTAGCTGATCCTGGTTATGCAAACCCTGTACGCTTTTGATAATATCGAAAACCGATGCATAAACCTGCAGCGGCAACAGCTGTGTTCCATAGGAAGGTATTGCAACATCGGCGTCAGAGACGCCGATGGCAAACGGCTGACCATTAATTTTAAGTTCGCACTCAAGGCCTTTGACTTGCAGAGCGGTGTCGTTGGTGTTAAACACCCGCAACCGAACTTCAAAGACGGTTTCAAGGACATTGAATTCTTGCACCCGAATGGTGGCCAACTTGACGCGCGGCGGCTCCAGGCGCTGCCCGATCCCTGCACATCCGGCCATGGTGAGTAAAAACAGCGCGGTTGCAATCGTAATTTTAATTAATCTAAACGGATGCATATTATACTCCGATACAGGTGTCAGATAACAGATGTCAGAGGTCAGAAAACAGATGTCAGATGACAGAGAACAGATCAGGGGGTTCTCTCTATTTTTCTCATCTGTCTTCTGAATTCTGTCCCCTGTCTTCTGACCTCTGACGTTACTGTCCCAGTATGCCTTTCAATACCCCTTTGGCGGTCTCCTCTAGACCTTTTTTATCCAACTGCTTTTGGCCTTCGCCGGATCCCAGTAATTTTTCCTGCAGCTGTTGTTTGGCCACACTGGCAAGATCGGGTGTAAACTGAGGATCTGAAAATGTACCGGAAACCAGCACCGGCACCATGAGTCCTGAACGTTGCTGCGCATCGCCCTGGCCTTTGATCGTTGCGACCACTTTCGGTTCCACCCGGAAGTCCAGCGTTTCTTTGACGAGATTGGCATCTCCGGCCGCAATAACCCGTATCAGCGGTGATTGCAGGCGCGTTTCAGGGGTATGCACAAGACCCTGTTTGATGCTGAAGGGGGCATTTAATTCCGCAAAATCGGTTCGCGGACGTTGAGCCTGTTTCTGTTCCAAACCAAAGGCCGCTTTAACATTGCGCACCATTGCGGCCAGATCAATCCCGATGATGGCACCATCGTTGAATCGAACCTGCCCGTTACCGTTTAAGGTTTTCTTTATCATGGCGGCATCTTCGCCGGACATGTTCAGCTTGAACTGGGCATTGGTGACGCCTTCTAATATGTCCTTCTCCAAAACATCCCTAAGCAGTGGACCGGCCTGAATATTTTCAACGTTAAGGCTTAGGCTGCTTTTGGGTGTGTTGGTCTGCACATTGAAATTTCCGGTGCCGGATGCGCTTCCTTGGTACATGGCCAATTTTAAGGGATCGAGATTGAATATTCCGTTCTTGGCTTTGATTTGAAGAAGTAGATCTTGGATTTTGGCTTTATTGGCAACCAGCTGCCCGATTTGAATCCGGCCATCTAAAATGAGTTTTCGCAGAGGGGCATAATCGGTTGGTCTTTTTTCAGTCGGTTTTTCAGCGGCCGGCTGTTTCTCGGATTTGGGGGGTAAATATCGGTCCAGATTGATCTGGTCCAAATTCAAATCAAATGCCAGATTTGGCCTTGAAAAATCCGAAGCGTTAAGCGAGAATTTTAGCGTCGACTCGTCCAGGTTGAGAATTCCATTCGTTAAGGCGACTTTCGATGCATCTCCTTTGAGATTTGCTTTGAGCGCCACACGATCCAAAGCCTTGGGATCGGAAGTGGCGACGGGAAACTTCTGGCCCAACGCGGCCATTAATTTTCGTGGAGAAAATTCCTTGATTTCGACCGCCATATCGATGCCCGGTTTTGAAGCGGGGTTCTTGACGTTACCATTGAGCTGCAGGATCAGCTGCTTGAAGGCTTTGACGTCAAGGTCCAATGGAATCGTTGCTTGCTTAAAATCTTTGCCGACCGGTCCGACGGTCCCCTCAACGGACAGCGGCTGATTATCCAGCATTGCCGAAAATGAAAGTTTGACCGGACGCTCCAGGGAAACGTCTTGTAAGCGTAAGTTAAGCGCTGTGATTTCTTTGCGGGTATCAGTTGTATGGTCGATCCAAATAACCGATCCATTCTTGATTGAAAACTCTCCAATTGTTAGGTCCTTAATCGGTAGTCCGGCTTTTGTGGCTTCCGCTTCAGATTCTTTTTTCGTCTTTTCAGCTGGTGCCTTGTCTTTCATATCATCCGGCTGGGCCCAGTTAACCTGCCCGCTTTTGTTTTTCACTAATGTAATGTTAGGTTCGTTTAGAATAAACCGTTTGACTTGAATATTTTTGGAGATAAGGGGCAGCAGCTTTACTCTGACTTCAAATGATTTGACCGTGATAAGCTCTTTTTCCGAAAATGCAGGCGTATTCCCTAAACGCAGGTCAGAAAAAGAAATACCGGCCCATGGGAAAAGGGATAGGCTCAGATCATCGCCTACCGAAAAGGGACGGCCGGTGGCCTCGGCTACTTTTTTCTCCAATTCAGGTTTGTAGTCGCGGATGTCAATGAGCGCCGGCGCAATCAACAATACGGCGATGACAAGCACCACCAGGCCGGCACAAACAATTAATCCCCACTTGATGGCTTTATTCATCGTTTACCTCCTTTCTTTCGTTTTACTTTTCGAGGCCAAAGCCTGCTGCAATTTTTCGCCCAATGATCCCATTGATGCTTGATCTTTTTTTGTAAGCGGCACCTCGATCCAGGGGTCCCCTTCGGCATCTCGGAGACTTAAAGAGATCCGTCGATTCGAAAGGTCCACTTCCTTTACCAGAACAAACACGTTTTCGCCGGAGGTTACGATTTCTTCCGGTTTCAATATCCGTTTTTGGTAACTCATTTCACTGATGTGAACTAAACCTTCAATCCCGGGGGCAATTTCGACAAAGGCACCGAACTTCGCGCACCGTGTGACGGTTCCTTTGACTTTATCGCCGGCCTTAAATCGATCACCCGTGCTCAGCCACGGGTCATCGGTTAACTGTTTAATGGAAAGCGAAATTTTAATCTCATCTGCTGCGTCACGCTTCTCGATTTCAATCACCTTGACCCGCACCGGGTCACCGACGGAAACGGCTGTTTGCGGATCCTCCACCCGCGACCAGCTGAGCTCGGAAACATGCACCAGACCGTCAACGCCAGGGTGTATTTCAACAAAAACGCCATAAGGCATTAGCTTGGTGACGCGCCCATCCAGCATGCTGTCTATCTGCAATCCGGCATAAAATTGCTTTTTAGATTTTTCCAGTTCCTGGCTCAATAGGGCGCGCCGTGAGATCACCACGTTTTTATCGCGGGCATCAACCTGTCGGATCAAAAATTTGTATGTTTGACCCACAAAATCTTCCAAATTTTCCACGAAATTTATATCGATCTGACTTGCCGGACAAAATGCCTTTCGACCCATAACTTCAGCGCGCAATCCGCCCTTGCATGTTTCTATGATTTTGCCCTCTACAGGGACTGCGTTTTCGTAAGCCTCTTTTAGCAGCGTAAAACTACCGATGCCCGAAAGGGCTTTTGAAAGTCCGATTTCATCTTCCTTAAGTGCAACGACATATAATTCGACGACATCGCCTTCTTGGTAATTCATCTGCTTGTTTTCGTCCAGCAGTTCCGCTCTTTCAACGACCCCGTCAATTTTGTTGCCGATATCCACAAAGATGGTGTCATGGCTGATGGAAATAATTTTTCCCCGAACCTTGTTGCCAACCTGTAAATCGGTTGTATCGCTGGGGCTATAGGAATTCAAAAGTGTGGCAAAGTCTGTTTCAGGATTTGCACCCATTTCATCGTCTGTCATGAAGTAACTCCTTATTTATTCTTGAATCCATCACAAAAATGCATTTAACACCCGATGGTAAAGTTTTAAACCGATTTTGAGATAGCTTTTAGAAAATACAGACCTAAATTAACAATCAAGAAGGCCGGTAGCAAGGAAAATATGGAACTTGTTTCCTTAATATTATTTTGGACAAATATGATTTTTTTTGTATTTTCGGCATGCACAGAACCTATTGACTTTTTAAACAATTTCGCTGAAAATAGCATTCTTACAAATCTGAATTGAATGATAGCCCACTTTAGTACCTTAGTTGTTATTTTTGTGCATCACAAAATTTAATCCAATAATCTTATATTCTAGAGGTAACTTTATTATGGGGCAGCGTGGGTATTTAATGGAGAGCGAAGAGGAAGCTGTTCGTCTTGATATGAAAACAGATGGGGCGGTTGTTGAAAAACAGGCGCTTTGGGCTGGAATTAAACCGGGTATGCGGGTCGCTGATATGGGGTGCGGAGTCGGCAAAACCACGTTTCACCTCAACAAACTGGTTGGCCCGAAGGGATCAGCAGTGGGGATCGATGTCGCGCCACAGCGAATCGGATATGCTCAAAGTCATTATAGCAATATGAGAATTGAATACCTGGGCAAAGATATCCGCAAACCGTTAGAGGGGCTTGGAACGTTCGATTTTATATGGGTACGCTTTGTTCTCGAGTACTATCGATTAGAAAGTTTTGATATCGTAAAAAATATTTCCAAAGTCCTGAAGCCTGGTGGAATATTGTGTCTGATTGATTTGGATTGTAACTGTTTGCGCCATTTCGGGCTTCCCCGGAGGCTTGAAACGGTTTTAGTCAACGTAATGCAGAAATTGGAGGATAATTTTAATTTCGATCCGTATGCTGGAATAAAATTGTATTCTTACCTTTATGATATGAGCTACCAAGACATCGACGTGAAGGTCGCCCCGCATAACTTGATATTCGGTGAATTAAAAGAGATTGATAATTTCAACTTTACAAAGAAAGTGGAAATTGCTGCAAAGAATTCAGGCTATCGGTTCGAAGAGTATGAAGATGGGTATGAAGGTTTTTTAAAAGAGTTTGTTGATTATTTTTCTGACCTGAGAAGATTTACGTATGCACCTTTAATTTCCTGCCGGGGACGCAAGCCTGTGTCTTGAATTTCTTCACTAAATAAATCGTAGAAGACGATTGATATACTTGAAGTACTGATCGGTGAACTGCAGACTCAATGCCCATAAACTATAGCATTTCTCATAAGCAATGGCCTGTTCATCGGCATATGCAACGGGGTAGAGAAGCGCGGGCAAGTCTTCTTTTTGATATTTTGTAGCCAACAGATCCAAAGTGGCGCCTAAAATGTTTGCCGAAAGCGCTTTGTTGTCGATAACAAAAACCTTGATACAATTGGTCAGATCCGAAAGATTAAGGCCCAGGTCGGTCAGATCCATCATAACAAGCGCCTTCAGTTGACCCGCCTGCCGCAGCGCAAAAAGCCGGCGGTCACGTTGCAGGCCCAGGCGCTGGTATTCTTTAGAAAGCTCATCCATGCGATAATGGTTTGGTCCAAGATCGGCGGCATCCAGCATCAGACCTCCCGATACGTGCTGGTAAAAATTTTCGAGCTCTAACAGGTCGATCCTGGAAGCCGGTGTAATCTGCCAGGGTTCCGGCAGGTGCTTCACCGGGGCGGCATTACGCTTATGACGATAATAGGCAAACGTGTCGATGGAGCATCCTTTCGGATCATGGATCGAATTGGCGGCTCCGCCAAAGACGCGACTCGGAAATTTATTTTCAGGTCGATAATAGCAGATCAAATAATCCATGTGGAGAGAATCGAGTCGGTGAGAATTATTGGTCATCCGGCCAATTTGATCCAGGACGATCAAACCCGCTTTGTTGAGAGCGGACTTGCGGGCCGCGTGGTGATGGATCAACCAGGTTTTCTGATAGTACCGGAGCATGGCCATATGCCCCATGATGCGGCCGTTGTCCTGGTAGATGAAATGCCGGGCAATGTTGGAGTCTTTATTGTAGAGCTTTTTATAAGTCGCTTTGATCTGTTGTTTGTTTTTCTGAATATATTTGTACTTATTTGGATAAATGAACCCCGTTTCAAAGAAAAAATTCCAGAGATCATCAAGGTTCACACGGTTACAAAAGTATGATTTGCCATTCTTGGTTTGCTGTAGGATGGAGATCAGTTTGACATGGTCTTGAATATTGATATCCAGCAAGACCACACCGCATTTAACCCAATCTCCTTCTTTTTCAGCTTCAATTTTTTTGCGATAAACGACTTGAGCGCGGCATTTGATCTTAAAACTGTTGGCAAAGCTCAACTCCAGGACAGGCAGAATCATCCCCGGCAAAAGCACAGAATTATTTTGATTTTCTTCTACTGCAAATCCCGATCCCGATAAATCGACGACTTTAAGATCAAACATTTTAGCGGTAAACGGATGCCTGAAGAGAACGTCTGGAGACGGTGTCAAATGATATCGGTGGTTGCGAAACTCTTTATGCTTAAACCGCTGAATTTCAGAAACAAGCGGCTTTAAAATATAGACACGGGTTTTCCTGTCTGAGCTTTGCCGAATGATTTTACACTCACCGGAATAATAGGTTTCCTTTTGGTCCGATAGAATTAGATTGATTGGCGCTTCTGAATTAATCCATTCAAAAGTTTGGGGCGGGGCGGTTTTGAGTTCGATTTTAAATGAACGGGCATTAAAATCCACCAGGGTGCCGTAAAACAGGGCGCTGTTTTGAATTAATTGAGCTTTTATATTTTTACAGCCATAGCGAATTACCTTTCGCGAACTGACTTCAAAACCATAATCCGGCAAGCGCAGCTGGATGACTTCTTTATCCATGCGGATAAGTTCGGGTTCCACCTGAATCAGGTTCTGGCTGTCCGGGATCAAAATATTCTGAAATTCATAAGAATCTAATGCCGGCGGATCCTGCTCCGGTTTTTCCCAAACGCAATCGAGCGTGTCGCCCAGGCAGGGTTGCGGTCTGGCCAATAGCGTAAGGCGTGTATGGTAATTGCGGTGTTTAAAATTGATCAGGAGGGTGCTGTCTTGAAAGTTGATGAAGTTAAGTTTATTAACAAGCTGATTTTTACTGACCGATTTTCGGTCTTCCAGCCCCTTGTCTTCAGTGATTCTGCGGGAAATCTCGTAGATGTCGTTTTTTTCGGTTACACTGATTTGGGGGTCGGCATCGGGTTGCACTGCGGATCGGATCTTATGGGAATCGCGGGCTTCAATCAATGGGTCGATGAGTTCCACCCTTTTTTTGGAGCTTTCCATTTTCTCCATCCTGCTCACCTCCGTAATATCGCAAGTGAAACATCGTCGGGCCCGGTTTGTGACGCATCATCAGTCACCAAGTATATCCCCCCCCAGGGCTGGCCATTGGTTTACTTGTTTTGGTGTTTTTGTGTAGTTTACATCGGCTAATCTCTTCCTTCAAATAACTTGTGAGCCTGTAACATATTAATATATGGCAAACAACAAGTATTTTTGAAAAACAACAATTATATTTTTGAATTTCATTTAGTTATTGGTGGTTCACTTTTATAAATAATGTTAACTATAGCGGTAAAAATTAGATTGTAAAGAATAAAATGAATACTTGATGCAGTCATTTTAGAACGCTACCAGATATTGTGTTTTTTTCATTGAGTAAGTCAAAATAAAGTTCGATTTTTTAAAAGAGCGGTTGCGATTTTTTTGCCGGAGGTTTATGAGATGGTCCAGGCACTTTCCGGTAATGCGGGACTTCCGATGTCGATATTGGCGCCGTTTGCCGCAATGATTATTCAAATGGCGATATCACGTTCACGCGAATACCTCGCTGATTCGACCGGTGCGGGTTTTGCGGGGAACCCGCAGGGACTGGCCCGGGCACTTGAAAAGCTTGGCCGCTATTCGAAAAAAATACCGATGGATGCCAATCCATCGACAGCGCACATGTTTATTGTAAATCCGTTGTCGGGCAGGAGTTTAATGAGTTTGTTTTCGACCCATCCGCCGCTGGAAGAACGCATTGCGCGCCTGCGGGGGTATCCCAGCCAAACGGGCCGGGTTTCAAAATCCGGTGAGGATCAGCGGCTGGCGGAAGGTAAGGCCTTCTGGGATCGACTTTCAGGAAATTAGATATTGGGTATTAGGTATAGGCGACTAGTTCTTAAATTGGTGTTTTTTAAATAACGAATAGGCAGAGCGAAGCGTTACCATCGTTCGACATTCGAAATTCCTTGATCGATATTGGACATTCATTTTTTTTATCAGCAACATTCCGCACTGCCACAAGCAGCCGCATTCTTGCCTTTGATCCAGGCCTGAATGATATACGCCGCACAGCCCACCCCGGGTGATACACCGATTGCTTCTGAAGGGCAGTTTTTCGCACAGGCACCGCACTCCATGCAGCCGTCTATATCGTTAATCCGGGCTTTTTTATGGTGAAGCGAAAATACCCCATGGGGACATACAATTTCACACATGCCGCAACCCGAGCAGTCCTTTTCGTTCAGTCTCAAAGTTGTTACATTGGGAAGATATCTAAAATTTTCCATGTGCAAATCCTATCACAAAAAGTGCCTAAAGTGACTAAAATGAGCTAAAATGCCTAAAATGATGGTGTCGCTCGCGCTCCGTCTTCTTTAAAAAGGTGCAAATCCTATTTTTGGTTAGCGAGGACGAATAGGATTTACAATTCCATATGCTTGGCTTTTTGTCGTCGTCCTCGTTTTCAGCGGTGATATCTAACCTGCGAAAGCCGACCCGACCCAGGCAACGATGGCCAGCAACAGTGCAACCGCTTGCAGCGGTATGGCTTTGCGCATTTCTTTTTCCACCCCGGAGGGCGAAGTAAAGGGAGTGGATCCGGTAAAATTCATCGCCAGATAGGAACTGATCGCAGTGGTGCACAGGATAAGTGCCAAACCTCCAAACAGGTGTAAATTGCTTCGAAACAGCGCCACAATCCCGGCGCCGGCTAAAATTCCTAAAATAGCACCCTTGACCGCAAAGGATCTTCCCGGTATCCAGGGCAAAAGGGCCGGGGTCGTTACCGCACCGGCCAGGATGCCTGTGGCATAGGCGATGATCAACATGATACCCCTTACCCATGCTGCGGAAAAGGAAAAAACATGCATCCCGATACCAGAGATCAGAAAGGCTGTCAGAAGAATCCACAAGGAAGGCTTTGGCAAATGGGCCAGTTCGACCGGTATAAGAACCACACGATCCCTTGTGCTAAAGGTAACCTGCCGCATGGATTTTTCAGCCTTCAAACCGTTGGTTAGAAAACTCCCGATGTCTTTAGCGCGGACCGGCCCCCAAATCACTTTGAAGCCACTTTCTTTTTTTACGTGGTGCGCGGCAACACCTGTTGCGGCCAGTTGCGGTAAAATAAGCTGCTTATGGGTTACCACTTTTTCTAATTCAGCGCGCTTGACGCGGCGGACGACTTCATCGGTTGAAAACAGGTCTTTTCCAGCTGCACACCAAACATTGATGCCGCGGGTGTCTAATACCAGGATCCAGGCACTTATGGATGTGAGCTCCTTGCGTAAAACATCAAAAGTAAGTTTATAGTTTGCGGTGACCAGAACCGGCGCCCTGGAATCTGGAGCTCCAACACAATATAGCCCGGGCGCAATTTTATATTGATCACGGTTTAGGCCTAGCCGCACCCTGAGCGTGCCGGCATAGTCCGACCATTTAAAAGCTGTTTTTACGCGGGGTACGGGTCCGACGGGCGTCTCAGCGAATTCCTCTACAAAGTCAAGCAGAGCGTATCCCGGTTTTTCAGATTCATAGCTTGCGGGGCCCGGCGGAGACCCGCAACATACTTCATCCTGAGGAGAACTCTCGCTGATTGGCCCGGGAGCAATATTTATCCCCGATGGCTGCCCGTCCGGTTTCTCACAGCATCCGGTATTTTGTGGAAATTTTTCATTCATTTCAATCGTTCCAGGTTTAAGTTTATCGTAAATATACGATATACGATCTGCGGCTCCCCGTCAAGTGCAAACACGCGAGCGCAGCCAATTATCTTTGATTAGAAGTGGTTTGGCCTTGGGCTTCAACTCCGAAAATCAAATCTAAGCGATTTCCCTCATTGTGACGAAAAAATACCTTTCGTTCGTTGCGCGACCAACGCACATTCCTTGCTTCTTTTGGCGCCTAAAAAAGCTAGGGCCAGGACCAGAACCGGAATAGCGATAAACAACCCAATGACGGGAATTATTGTAAAACTTATAAGCGTGAGGGCTAAACCGGTGAAAAGTAAAAACAGGCCCACAACAAAATCAGAGATCCTCTCAAAATAACAACTTAGGCGATTCATGATTGCACCCCTTTCGCATATTTTTCACAGTGGCAGGATTTTTGGCTAAGGCAGACACTGCAGCGATCATCACTGCATAGCTGGCATGCATAGCAATCTTTACAGGAATGTTTACGGGCCCCTTCTTTTGGTGGGTCGGGGAAATAAACTTTTCCCTTTAATCCGCGAACAGTGATAAACGGCATCGCGTTCCTCTTTGGTTGCACGGTTGTACGCTTGTAGAAAAAAACCGTTTGAATACCGGACGTTTTTTTGACAACCACTATAAAGCCAGCGATTCTTAGTGCATAAGTTAAGAATGGAATTAGCCATTTCAACCGGCCGGCTCATTTTAGAACCAAACCGGCTAAAAGCCGACGAAGGCGGGGTATTTTTCAGTTAAATCGTCGGATAGTTAATTCGTTATCGGATATTATCCCTTTTGACGATTTAACTATTTTACTAAAACCAGACTATTTAATGCGGCTGCAGCTTTTGCTGTTGTAATGCTTATACATGACCTGATTTGAGTTGACATGCCGATGGCTTTTAGATTTCGCAGGGCGGGCCCGGGCGGTAAGCGGTTTAACGCCGTCGGCGAAAAAGCTTTTCATAATAGCGGAAAGTTGATTTCGAAGCACGGAATAGGAGTAATGCTGAGCGGCAATGGTATAGTTGCCGTTGACCATCTTTTTTCTTCGTTGTGAAGATTCTATAATGTTAATCACACTTTGAACTGTTTTTTTGGAAAGAAAACCATCCATCACGGCCAAATCAAATCCTAAAGGTTCAATGTCCCGCACAAAGTTGGCATAGCGGTTGATCAGCATCGGTTTTTTAAAGTAAATAGCCTCCAAAAAGGCATTGCCGAATCCCTCATAAAGGCTTGGATAAGTGATGAAATCCGCATAAGGATAAACATCCCACAGAGAATATTTTCCACCCTTTTTGCCGTTTCCGTTCCACGGATCCGCAATCTGGATCGAAACCAGGCGCAAATCTACGCCATGCTCACAGGCATATTCTTTGAGCCATTCTGCATATTCCAATCCTTCGTCCCCGGCTTCGTGTGATATGACCAGTTTGTTGCGATCATTTTTAAGTTCCTTAACCAGCTCGATGGCAAACTCGATGCCTTTGCGTTGAACAATGCGGGTTGGCTGCAAAATCACCCGATCATCGGGCTCCAGGCCGATGGATTGGCGAAAGACCTCCGTTCGTTTGCGGCTTACTTTCGGAGGGTTTTCGAAATCCAGGACATTCGGAATGATCGTTGAGGCAATTCCGGTTCGATGGGCCAATTGTTCCTGGGCGGCCGAGTTAATCACCACATGCCGGATGTTATTGAGATTTGGCGGAAATGCCATTCGAATATAGTCGCTGACGGCATTGACCGAAAAACGAACTCTTTCCCAGTAAAAATCATGATGGTGCGCAATGGTGGGCAGCTGAGTTTCCGCAATGGTTTCGGTTAAGGCCAGGCCCAGCGGTACATGCAGGGGAATCGTCAACGCATTTTCTGCGATCAGCAGATCAATGTCGAATTGTTTGATAAATTCGTGCAGTTTAAACTTTAGATGCGTTCGCAGGTCATGGATGGTCTGTGTGACGGGTTGCTTGCGGCCTTTTTGGCCGAATACCCGCGCATTGATCCATTGATTTTGTTCGGTCTGAAAATGGGCCTCGGGAACCTGAAGGCTATAATCAGGCTTGCGATCCAGGGCTCCGGCGAACCAGAAACAGCGATGTCCGCTTTGCTGGAGAATGTCAGACCATTTACTGGATTCAAGGGATACGCCATCCGTACCTGCAAAGCGGGTAGAGACAAATCCGATATTTTTCTGCATTCTAATAAAACCCGTCCAAGAGTGTTTCAAAAAGCTAGCATAAATTGAGTAACGCTTGAACCCTGATCAACTCGAAAATTAGCGTTTATTATTCGGCAGACAGGTATAGATCATAAGGATTATTAAATTTAAAACAACCTTGCCGTGCTATTTTAAAAAAACTTCTGTTTCTCAAATTTTGGTCGATTTGTAAATACCTTTAGTAAAAATAACGGCTATAAACTGCCGGCACGTGCTGAAAATATTATACCACATCGTTCCGCAGATATACAATATATAGCGGTAAGTCAAGCGCAAATGTATAATTTGTAGTGATTCGTAACCGGCACCAAAATTCTTAAATCCCAAATCCCAAAACACAAATATCAAACAAATAATCCGCCGCAGGCGGAACCGAAATTCAAAATATCAAACTGTTTGGGTCATTGAAAATTGAGATTTGAAATTTATTTGAAATTTGGTGCTTGGAACTTGGGATTTAATCAACCTTACCTTTAAAAAAGCAGATTGATAAAATCAGGGTGTGTCTTGTAAGTTACTTGCAGGACGTAACATTAGCATGTTGCCGATTACCGCACATTGCAGGCCAAAGGGCAGATAGCCTGCATATCCCAGAAGCGGCATTTCAAAGATCTGAAAGCGGTGGACAAAAGGTATGCTGTATTGCCATTTGGCCAGGCTGTAATAATTCCACATCTCCCAGAACACTCCGCAGATGACTGCGGCCAGGGCAGCAGCAACCATCCCGGTCCAATTCCCGGCCGATAGCTCGCAAAAAAAATGACTCTCGTCCATCAAGGTTTGTAAGGATATGATAATCAATAACGGTGATACCCAAAGCAACGGAAAGAGGATATTTGGCCAGACGCCGATGCCGGCCAGGCCCGCTGCGGATGCTGCCAGAGTCAGAACCGCAAGGACTTTCGGACGTGCAATACCAATCGATCTAAAATTTCTAAATTTTTTCTCGAGCCAGTGGCTTGATAAAATCCAGTCACGGATGCCCAAAACCGCCGGCAGCACAGTGGAAAATGGCAAAGTGGCATACCAAAAATATTCCCATGCGCTAAATTCGGGTCCGATGTAGTGCCAGTTTTGAACAAAACGGTTCAAATACTCAAAAAACCACCAGAATGCAGAGCTGACCGGGAAAAGCAGCAGAAAATACAGCGGTCGATCCAGCATCATGCAA
>Ga0255055_10001095_pt1 | contig 20419 bp, 14 predicted proteins | sample JV7_2_27_MG_FD_188633 | JGI IMG/M metagenome (GOLD analysis project Ga0255055, IMG submission 188633) | Seawater microbial communities from Jervis Inlet, British Columbia, Canada - JV7_2_27 | ecosystem: Environmental > Aquatic > Marine > Inlet | place: Canada: British Columbia | collected...
GAGCTTCTCGGTGCTGCTCAAGGATCTGACCACGGTGGAGGTGGAGCCGGTCTTCGTCCGGCTGCGGCGGCACCTGGAGGACTACACGCCGGAGAAGGCCGGGGAGATCTGCGGCATCCACCCCGACAATATTCGCAAGCTGGCGCGCAAGGTGGCGACGCGGAAGACCAAGATCTTCATCGGCTGGAACTCGGGCAAGTACTACCACGGCGATCTGATGGAGCGGTCGATGGCGCTGCTCTTGGGGCTCACGGGCAACTGGGGCAAGAAGGGCACCGGCACCCGCTCCTGGGCCATCATGGGCTACGACGGCGACGCGTTCATGTCCGAGAAGGGGAGCCCCGGCCAGGAGGCGGCCCAGAGGCACATCGCCGCCATGATCGCCATGCGCCGTCTCATCGCCGCCGACGACCCGACCATGACGGCGGAGATGATGCAGAACCGGATCGCGCAGATGGCGGCGGAGCTCGGCGGGATGGGCTTCCCCATGCCCCCGGCCTTCATGTGGTACCACCAGTTCGGCTACAAGGAGCGCTGGAACGATCCGGAGAACAACGACCCCTCGATGAAGCGCAGCTTCGACGAGTACGTCCAGGAGGCGACCGAGAAGGGCTGGTGGGACCCCCGCTACGCGAAGGTCTTCGAGAACGTCGAGCCCCGGGTGATCTTCGAGTCCGGGGGCAACATGCTGCGCCGCCAGCGGGGCGGGCAGAAGCTCCTGCTCGAGCATCTCTGGCCCAAGCTCAACATGTTCATCTCGTGCGATTACCGCATGACCACCACCGGGCTCTACTCCGACTACATTCTGCCGGCGGCCCAGCACTACGAGAAGCTCGGCTACAGCATGCCCTCGGTGCACCACCTCAACTACGTGCTCTGCGATCGCGCCGTGCCTCCCCAGGGTGAGTCGCTCCCGGACATCGAGATCGGCATCCGGATCCTCGAGAAGATCGAGGAGCGGGCGGCCGCGCGGGGATTGGAGGAGTTCACCGATGAGAGCGGCAGCAAGCACAGCCTGACGGGGATGGTGGACCGCATCACCCACGCCGGGGCGCTTCGAGACGAGGAGAAGCGCTTCGACGAGATCATTCGCGACAACGCCGTCTACGGGGTGCTACCCAAGGGAACCACCTTGGAGACGCTGCGCGAGAAGGGCGCGATCCGCTACGTCGGCTGGGGAATGGTGGGCCACGGCCAGTCCCAGGCCTCGACGATCCGCCCCGACGAGGTGCACAATCCGCTGCGCTGGCACACCGAGGACAAGGTCCCCTACGACACCCTGGTGCGGCGGGCGCAGTACTACATCGACCACGAGTGGTTCCTGGAGGCCGGTGAGGAGCTTCCCACCCACAAGGAGCCGCCGAACGCCGGCGGGGCGGGCCGGCGCTTCCAGATGACCAGCGGCCACAATCGCTGGAGCATCCACTCGATGAACCTGACCAACAACATCATCGCGAACACTTACCGCGGTGAGCCCTTCGTCTTTCTCAACGACGCGGACGCGGCGGATCTGGGTGTCGAGAACGGGGAGCGGGTGCGGCTGGTGAGCAACGACGGCGATTCGTTGGTGCAGGCGAAGCTCTCGCCCTCGGTGCGGCCGGGTCAGGTGATCTTGTACAACGGTTTCGAGCCGTACATGCACGAGAACTGGTACAGCCAGGCGGATCTCGAGTCGGGTCACGTGAAGCATCTGGGCTTCGCGGCGGGCTACGGGCATCTCAACTACCGGCCGCTTTCCTGGCAGCCGATTCCGGCGGACCGTGCGGTTCGCGTCGATGTGGAGAAGGTCAGCTAGAGAGGTCTCGCTGATCCGGTGGTGCCAGCGCCCGACGCCGAGTGCCGGATCGGGGTATAATGCCCCGATCCCGAGGGGATCGGGTGCGCCGTCGAGATCCCGTCCCTTCGGCGGTCGGTAACAGGGAGGCCCGCCCATGGATCAAGAGACCCGGAAGCTCCTGGAAGAAGCCTGGAACATGCCCGTCTTCGAGGCGATCTTCACCCGGCGCTCCCGCCGCTTCGGCCTCGGCATGGAAATCAAGCACGGCCCCAACGCCTTCAAGTCCGAGGAGGATCCGGTTCCCCTCACGCTCGAAGAGGAGGCGATGCTCTCCATGGCCGCGACGGGAATGTCGGGGATGAACCTCGCGGACATGCCGCATACGAAGAAGGAGGATGTCGGCGAAGGTGAGGAGTGGGACGGGAACTGCAATACCATGCTCGAATACAGCGGCCGCACCTTTCCGAGCCCCTGTGGGTCCCACGGCACCGAGCTCTTCTACACCAACGACGAGGGTACCTACGTGGTCAAGATCCGGGGCACGCATCCCGAGCGCATCCGGGAGATCGCGGAGCTCGACGATCTGGAGAAGCTGGTCGAGACCTTCAAGGATCGCCGCACGAGGATCAGCGAGGGGCGGATCGACATTCCCCAGAGCTCGCCGGCGCTGATGTCCCTCAATCTCTGGAACGCCAACCAGCCCGGTACCACTCTCTTCATGCCGGTCTGCGACGTCACCGAGGAGCTCATCAACGGCGTGATGCTGTTCCTCGAACAGGGAAGCTATCCGGTCGACGCTACCGATGACATGAAGCCGCTCGGCTGTGCAAAGTGGGTCGAGGAAGGACTCGCGACGATCCCGGCTCCCTACCAGATGCTGGAGCCGCTGGTCGCCATGGGTGCGTCGAACATCGAGGTCGGCTTCATGTGTCAGAACCTCCTGCTGGCCGAGTCGGCCCTCGGGCTCGGCGGCTGGCCCTTCGGCGGCTTCACCGCCATGATGGTGCTGGGCGGGACGCCCATCTGCCGCGGTCTCGGCTTCCGCTTCGACACCGCCAAGCACGGACCCGCCGCGGGATTCCCCTACCCGGTCGGGAAGGACGGCGTCTTCGAGACGCATCATCCCCACTACTTCGGTGGATCGATCGACGACGCCGTGGACGACGTGATCGAGCGGAAGTGGGGCGTCCAGGGGATCTTCAATGCGGCCAACGCCGACGCCGCTCCCTACAAAAACCCCGGTCAGATCGAGCAGGGGATCCCGAAGACCGATCCGGCGATCATCCAGTGCACCAAGGACATCCTGAACGCGGTCGCGAAGAAGTGGGGGCGCTTCCCCGCCTTCGTCGATCCATGCGTGATGACGCTCATGGTGCAGGCGCATCACCTCGAATGCGATTTCTACGACGCCTACTACAGGGACGGCGCCTACACGGACCGCCATCGCCGTCACATGGAGAGGTGGCACGGTAAGAAGAAGCGCCACCTGAAGGCGGCGTGAGTTGACTCCACGGCGGCGGATTCCGAGAGAACGACAAGCAGGAGGATCCGATGGAACGAGCGGTGGTCGCCGGCGTCGGGATGACGCGGTTCGGCAAGCACATGGACACCGGGCTGAAAGCGCTGGGTCGCGAGGCATTGCTGCTGGCGCTGACCGACGCGGGGATCGACAAGGATGCCATCGAGGCGGCCTTCGTCGGAAACGCGATGGCAGGGCTCGTCACCGGCCAGGAGTGCATCCGCGGGCAGGTGGTATTGCGCTCTGCCGGGATCGGGGCAATTCCGGTGGTGAACGTCGAGAACGCCTGTGCGAGCGCCTCCACGGCGCTTCACCAGGCCAGCGCCATGGTCTCGGCGGGGTTCTACGAAGTCGTGCTCGCCCTGGGAGTGGAGAAGCTCTACCACCCCGACAAGAAACGCAGCTTCGCGGCCCTCGGGAGCGCCGTCGACACCGAGGAGATCGGGAAGATCATGGAGATGCTCAAGCAGAGCGCCGCCGCTCAGGGAGCGGAGAAGGCCTCCAGCGGCGCCGGCGAGAAGCGCAGCATGTTCATGGACTTCTACGCCGCCGTGGCACGCCGACACATGGAGAAGTACGGCACGACGGCGCGCCAGTTCGCGGCGGTCGCGGCGAAGAACGCCTACCACGGAAGCCTCAACCCCAAGGCTCAGTTCCAGGAGGCGCTCTCGGTGGACGAGGTGCTCGCAGCGCCCATGATCGCCGAGCCGCTCACGCGACCGATGTGCTCCCCCATCGGAGACGGTGCGGCTGCGGCGGTGATTCTGAGCGAGCGAAAGGCCCGCGAGATCGGCGTTTCGAAGCCGGTCTTTGTCGACGCATGCGTGCTGCGCTCGGGTTGGGATCACGGCCCCGACGAGGAGGGGGCGACGGAGCGCTGCGTGCGCGAGGCCTTCGAGAAGGCGGGGGTCGGCCCCGAGGATCTCGACCTGATCGAGTGTCACGACGCCTCCGCGCCGGCGGAGCTCATGTACTACGAGGAGTTCGGCCTGTGCAAGGCCGGCGAGGGCGGAGCGCTGGTGGACTCGGGGGCGACGAAGATCGGCGGGCGTATCCCCGTCAATACCAGCGGGGGCCTGCTACGCAAGGGACATCCCGTGGGAGCCACCGGCCTCGCCCAGCTCACCGAGCTGGTCGAGCAGCTCCGCGGGCAGAGCGGCCCGCGCCAGGTGGAGGACGCGCGGGTCGGAATGGCCCACAACGGCGGCGGGACCATCGGCACCGATGCCGCCGCCATGTGTGTAACGATCGTTTCGAGCTAGGGGACGTCGAGATGGCACGAGAACCTTCGGACATGATCCTCGCGGACCTGATCGCGACGAGGGCGGAGCGAAATCCCGACTTCCCAGTGCTGACCTTCGAGTGCGCGGGCAAGGAGGACGAGGTCCGCAGCTTCGCGGAGCTGCACGAGCGCGGGAACCGGATCGCGGCGGAGCTGATCGCCCGTGGCCTCCAGCGCGGCGAACGCTTCGGACTGATGATGCGGAACCATCCGGAGTTCGTGGAGACCATGATCGCCGCCTCGATCTCGGCGACGGTCTTCGTTCCGATCGATCCCCGCACCAAGGGCGAGAAGCTCGCCTACACCCTCCGCAACGCAGGGTGCAAGGGGATCCTGCTCGCGGACTACAACCTCGCCCAACTCGAAGAGATCCGCGGGTCGCTGCCGGATCTCTCTTTCATCCTCGTACTCGAGACCGGAGAGGACGGGGCGCCGGCGCTCCGGGATTTCCGGGGGGTCGAATCCCTCGGCGAGATCCTGGACCGGCCCGCAGAGACGATGGACATCCGCCTCCAGAGCGGCGAAGACCCGCTGCAGATCATCTACACCTCCGGAACCACTGGGGATCCGAAGGGCGTGGTGATGGAGAACGGCCGCTACGGCGGGTTTTCCCTGTTGGGGAGGGTGATCTTCCAGTTCGCCCCCGACGAGAAGCTCTATACGGGACTCTCGCTCACCCATGGCAACGCCCAGGCGGTGACGCTGTCGGCCGCGCTCTGCATCGAGCTTCCGGCGGTGATCAGCCGCCGCTTCACCAAGTCGAGACTCTGGGACATCTGCCGCCGCCACGGCTGCACCACCTTCTCGCAGCTCGGGGGCATGGCCACCGCCATCTACAGCGAGCCCGTGAGGGACGATGACGCCGACAACCCGGTGCGGATGTTGACCAGCGCGGGGATGCCGCACGCGATCTGGGAGGCCTTCGAGAAGCGCTTCGACCTCAAGATCTTCGAGTGGTACGGAGCGGTGGAAGGCGGACTCGCCTTCAAGCCGATCGGACAGGGCCCCATCGGTTCCTTCGGCAAGCCGGCGCCGGGTCTCGAGATGAAGATTCTCGACGAGAACGACGAGGAGTGTCCGCCCGGCGTACCGGGCGAGATCTGCTCGCGACCGGCGACTGGAGAGTCGGCGCAGGTCGAGTACCACGAGAATCCGGAAGCCTCCGAGAAGAAGACCCGGGGCGGATGGCTGCGCAGCGGTGACATGGGTCACTCCGACGAGGACGGCTGGCTCTATTTCGATTACCGGAAGGGCGGCGGCATCCGCCGCAGCGGCGACTTCGTCAACCCGGGATTCGTCGAGAAGGTGATCGCGGAGCACCCGGACGTCTCGGACGTCTGCGTCTACGGCGTGCCGGCGAAGTCCGGAGCACCGGGAGAGAAGGACGTGGTCGCCGCCATCGTGCCGGTGGCCGGCTCGAGCATCGATCCGGAGTCGGTGTTGGAGATCTGCCGCCGGGGCCTGGAGGCGAACTTCGTCCCCTCCTATCTGCAGGTGTTGGAGGAGATCCCCAAGACGGCCTCGGAGAAGCCCATCGAGCGCTTCCTGATCGAGCGCTTCGCGCCCGACGCCGAGGGCGTCTACACCTGCAACTGAGTTGCCGCTGCCGTCTCAGGTGCGCCGCTCGTAGAACCCCGCGTGGCGAGCGACGATCAGGTACTTCTTAAAGAGGCGATTGGTCTCCTCTTCCTCCTCGCTCACCGTGGTCCGGTCGACGGGATCGAAGAAGCAGGTGGGATCCTCGCCCATGTAGTCGCCGGTGTGGAAGTAGGCCATCGCGCGACAGCCGCCGCAGGTGTACTGGTACCGGCAACGCCCGCAGCGGCCCTTCAGCTTGCTGCGGTCGGTAATGTCCGCGAAGAGCTTGCTCTGAAGGACGAGCTCATCGAGGGGCTTCTCCCTCACGTTGCCCCCATTCAGCTCGTCGAGGAGCACGGGGCAGACGGAGATGTCGCCCTCGGCGTTGATGGTCAGCCAGGTTCCCGCCCAGCAGCCGATGGGAGGGTTCTGGGGCACCCGCCCCTCGATCTCGGTCCCCGAGACCTCCGCGTAGAGCTCCGGTGACAGGAAGAAGGGCGTGTAGCTCACGTAGCCGTTCACGCTGCGGCGAAGGGCGGGGTGGAAGCTCTCCTTCAGGTCGTCGCGATCGAAAGCCATCTCCTTCCAGTGACCGATCCCGGAGCCACGCGCCACCAGGGGGGAGCGGTTGTAGGAGATGCGGCGCTTGACCAGATAGTCGATGGTTCGCTCGAAGCTCTTGGCGTTGTGCTTCCCGATGGTGATGATGACGTGGCGATCGATGCGGAGCTCGCGGCAGATCTCGAGCACCTCGAGGGTGCGGTCCACCTCCGTATTGCGGCTCCACTCGTTCGCGTCGTCGATCGAGTTGATACCGACGGAGATGGTCAGGTTGCCGCCCGCGGCCTCCTTCATCTCCTCGAGGAGTTTCCGGTCCAGCATCTCGCAGTTGCTGCACACGTTGCAGTTGTATCCGAGCTCAACGGTCAGGCGCAGCAGATCGAAGGCGTCCTCGCGAAGCAGGAACTCGCCGCCGCTCCATCCGACTGCCACTGTGCCGAGTCGCTTGGCCGGGACCAGGACCAGGTCGCGAATCTCATCAAAGGAGAGCTCGCGCCCCCGGCTTTTCTCGACGCACTCCTCGTCGTTGCTGGAGGTCATGCAGATCGGGCAGTTCAGGTTGCAGAGGCGCGTTGCCTCGAAGTAGATGGCCGGGAAGCGATGCTTCACCCGATCTTCCTCGCATCCTTCCGAGTCTTCCGAGGCCAGTGTACCGAGCCCGGTGCCTGCCGTTCACCCGGGGGGAGGCCCTGGTGCTCCGAAAAGGTTTCTGGTGATAGCGCGTCGATGGCGGTTTGGGCAACCTCGTCCGACGAAGAGAGGCGGGCCGGCGGATCGCGCCGGCGATCAGCAGCTCGCGTCGGGTGAGATCGATCAGGATGGAACCTCCCTAATCCGGGCCACGTCTCACGCGGCAAGGCCAGATCCGGTACAGGGCGACATCCCAGGGCGGCTCGACGACGAGCCCCGCTCTCTCGAGTCGCTCGCGAACGTCGACCGACGTGTAGCCCTCGAAGTCGTCGCTCTCGAGGTATTCGAAGGCCCGGAACAAGCGGAACAAGACCCTTCGCCAGGCCGCGACGGGAACCCGGTAGTCCGCCACCAGGACCTGGTCGCTCGCCACCCGCTTGATCTCCCGAAGCACCTCTCCGCGCTCCTCCTCAGCCATCTCGTGGAGCGACATCGAGCAGATCACGAGGGGGAAGGAGGCATCTCTGAAGGCGATGCGGCGCGCATCCATCCGCACCCACCCGGTCCGGTCCGCGATGCCCGCCGAACGTGCCTTTCGCCGCGCGTGCCTGAGCATTCCCGATGCCAGGTCGAGGCCGACGGCGCGGCCTCCGCGGCGGGCCAAGGCCACCGCGACTCCCCCCGTGCCCGTGCAGACGTCCAGACACGGCCCGCTGGTCCTCTGTACTGCCCGCTCCGCGACCGTCTCCCACAGGCGTCGAAACCCCATCGGGTGCACCACGTGGTCGTAGAAGGGGGCGGTTCGGGAGAGGAATCGGATGTGCCCGGGACGCGACACTCGACGTCACCCCGCTCGAGTCCCACTCGTGTCGACTCGGATCACTACCCGCCCTCCCACCCGCGCTTCTCTACGCGTGCGTCTCGAACCGCTCGACGTCGACCCGAGTGTCCCGATCGGTCTGGTTGGGTTCGTAGTGCTGGAATCCCCAGTGAAGCTGTCCGTAGTCCCCGACCAGCTGGGTTACCTTGAAGGGACTCGGTGAGATGTACTGATGGCAGCCTCCGTCGCGGAACTGGTAGGGCTCCCAGGCGTGGAGGATGTGGATCTGGGAGGGCCGGATGCCCGGGGTGATCTTGGCTCGCACCACGAACTCGCCCAGGTCGTTCCACACCCGGACCAGGCCGTGCTCGGAGATCCCGCGTTCGCGCGCGTCGGTGGGATTCATGTAGATCACCGGCTCCCCGCGCTGGAGCTGCAGCATCAGGCCCTGGTCCCGCCACATCGAGTGGATGCTCCAGCGCGCGTGCCCACCGGTCATCGTGAAAGGATGGTTGCCACCCGCCGCCGGCGGATCCTTGTGGACGGGGAGCTCTTCGCCGACCTCGAGGAACCAGGGGTGGTCCACGTAGAACTGCTGGCGGCCGGTGAGGGTCGGATAGGGCTCCTTCTTCTCGACGAAGTCGCGCAGCGGCACCACCGGCTCGTCGACGCTGTATTCGGAGTAGATGCCGGCCGTGGTTCCCTGCGGGCCCAGGCTCTGGATCCGCATCGCGCCACCCTCGCGCCGCAGATCCTCGAGACCGATGCCACGCGTGGGGAGAGAATAGGTGAGGATGAAATCGACCACCTCCTCCTGGGCGTCGGGGCCGAAGCGGCCGCCGTCGCTGAAGCGCTCGTCGAGGTCGGCGATCCCGCACTCCTGACCCCCGAAGCCGCGCACCGCGCTGATGCCCCTGGCGCGCGCCTGGCTGGCCACGTGCCTTGCCAGCATCGAGAAGATCTCCCACTCGGGCTTCGCCTCCCCCATGGGCTCCGCTCCCTGGTCGGCCAGAGTCACGTAGGGCACCAGGGCGACGATGTACTTGATGCCGATCTTCTCGTACCAGGCTGCTGCGGGGAGCAGGATGTCGGCGTATCGGCCGGTCTCGTTGATGCGGAAGTTCACGTCGACCACCAGACGCGCCGGCTCGAAGAGCCTCTCGCGCAGCTTGTTCCCCATGCGGCTGTGGCGAAGCACGTTTCCACAAAACGAGAAGATGATCTCGGGTGGGCCCGCGCTCGGTGCCGGACCCACCGGGAAGTGCCCCTTTTGGACCGCCTCCTCCAGATAGGGGGCCGACCCCTTGGGCAGGAGGGGGTCGCCGTGCTCCGCGGCCCCCTCGAACTCGAGAAGGCCGCCGTGGACCGCGTGGAAGATCGTGCTCGGCACGTACATCGATTCGAACTCGTGCATCACGGCGTCGGGGTCGAAGAAGCTTCGCGCGGCGGTCCAGGCCAGGGCGGGAAGGCTCAACGAGTCCTGCATGGCGACCAGGCCCATGCCCTCGAGGGCGATGAGGGCCCCCGAACGCCAGCCACCCCCCACGCGTCCCAGGTTTCCCGTGAGCGAGGCGAGCAGGATCTGGCTGCGCTGGACCAGATCCGAGTGGAGGTTCTTGCACATTCCCCACTGCGAGACGATCAGCGCGGCGGGCGCCTTGGCGAAATCACGAGCAAAGCGCCGGATCGCGCCCGGGGAGATGCTGGTGATCGGCGCTGCATGCTCCGGGCTGGCGGCGGCGAGGCGCTCGCGCAGCAGGGAGAAGGCCGTGCGCACCTCTACCCGGCTTCCGTTGGCGAGCGGCACCTCTTTGCGCGCGTCGAGCGAGGGAACCACATCCGCCGGAAGCGCGAGCGTCTTCTCCGAGCTGCCCGCGGTCCCGGGTGCCCAGAACAGCGCTTCCTCCGCCTCGTCCCACATGGCGAATCGATCGTCCCGGCCTCCCGCGACGACGTCGGCCTCGCGCAGGAAGCGGCCGCTGTCGCTGCGGATCAGGAAGGGGAGATCGGTCTGCTCACGCAGATAGTCGGCCTTGTAGAGGCCCTCTTCGATCACCACCTGGCAGGCGGCCAGCGCCAGGGCGGCGTCGGTGCCGGGGCGGGGCGACAGATAGAGATCGGAGTGGATGGCACACTGACTGTAATCCGGAGCGATGGTGACGACCTGTGTCCCACCGTAGCGCGCCTCCACGACGAAGTGGGCGTCGGGGATTCGCGAGAGTACCGGGTTGAACCCCCAGAGCACCAGGTAGTCGGATCGGAACCAGTCGTCGGAGGTCCCGTCGCAGTGGGCATTGCCGAGTGTGATGGTGCCTCCGACGGCGAGGTCGCCGATCTGGGCATTGGAGTCCGTGATGGGAGCGCCGATCTGCCGAAAGAAGCGCAGCCCCGCGGCGGTGTTTGCGCCGTAGTCCTGGTTCGGTCCCAGCTCCAGCACCGCGCCCTCGCCGCCGCGCTTTTCCAGCACGTCGACCAGATGCCCGGCGACCTCGTCCAGGGCCTCCTCCCAGCTGATCCGCTTGAAGCGTCCCGAGCCGCGAGGTCCGACCCGCTTCATGGGATGGAGCACGCGCGAGGCGCTCAGCGTCAGATCGCTGCAGCTCGCGCCCTTCTGACAGCCGCGCGGATTGAAGTCCGGAAGGCTCGGGTTCGACGCCGCGTAGGGAGACGATTGCTCCTCGCGCCACACGATCCCTTCGCGCACGTACAGGTTCCACGCGCAAGACGACACGCAGTTCACATTGGTGTGAGTGCCGCGAACCACCTTGTCCCAGGTCCATCGTTCGCGGTAGATGTCGCGGAAGTCGTCGTAGCCGGGAGTCAGATCTGCTGCGGCCGGCCTCGGTGCGAGCCAACCGAGTCGGTTCAGACTCAGGGCGAGGGCGGTCGCCGTACTGGCCTGAAGGAACTGCCGCCGAGTCAGGGATTCCACGCCACCTCCCCTCGATCGCCCTCGAGCTTTGCCCTTCCGGATGATCCCGGGCGAACCTATCCCCCGAGCCCCGCAGGGGGTATGACGTCCGTCATAGGTGCGCCACGGGCACGGCGGCGTGCCCTGGTGGGATCACGTCTCAGTGCGATGCGGTGGTGGCGATTCGCTCCAAGGCCGGCTCGTCCAGCAGCTGTACGCGACCCACGGCACCGCTGATGATGCCGTCGCGCTCGAAGCGCCGCAGCACCCGGATCGCGGTCTCCACCGTGGTGCCCGAAGCCTCGGCCAGTGCACGCCGTGTCACGCGCGCCTCCCCGTCCCGAGTGGAGCGCAGCAGCGCCCGCGCCAACCGGGCCGGGGCGGGATCGTGAGCAAACGACCGCAGGCGTTCGTGTGCGTCGCGGAGGCGGTGCGAGGTGACCACGAGGATCTCGACGGCGAGCACCGGTACTTCCGCCACCAGGCTCATCAGGATCCGTCGTGGCAGGCACCAGGCCACGCCGTCCGTCACCGCCTCGGCGCTCGCGGTGTAGATGTCCTCGTCCAGGGAAGAGACCGCGCCGAACATCTCACCCGGCCCGAGCGCCTCCAGGGTGGTGATGCGCCCGTCCGCTGACCCCTTGTAGAGCCGCACCTCGCCCTGGCGCACCACCCAGAGGAATTCCGCGGGCTGACCCTCGAAAAAGAGCACCCGCTGCCGTCTGAAGCGCTTCTCGCGGAGCACCGATTTCACCTGGCTCCGCCGCTCCGGAGGCAGCGCCCGGAAGAACTCCGCGTTCTCGAGTGCCACCTCGCGAGTCATTCCACCTCGGTCCATTTCCGCGTGTGAAGAGCTCTCGGGCGCCGATATGACTGGCATCATACTCGACTCGGCCCATTACGGCCCATCATTGAGGGTGGGGAAGATGTGTGCCGAGGGCTCGCCGCTGGGGCGAGCCAACAGGGGGAGGTCCGGTGATCGGTCGGATTCCCGCAGCTCATCGCAGCCTCGCCGCGATGTTCGAGGAGACCCGGGCGGCGTTCCGGGACCAAGACGAGGCGGAGGCGGCAGCCGCATTCGGACGGCTTCGAGAGGAGCTGGAAGCGCACTTCGAAAAGGAAGATCGGCTCTATTATCCGGCCATCCGAGCCCTGCGACCCGATCGCGCCCAGGCGGTGGGTCGGGTCGAGATGGCTCATCAGCAGTTCGTCCGACGCTTCGAGCTGATCGTTGGCCTGATCGAAGCGCGCAAGTTGGACGAGGCGGAGCGATCCTTCGAGGAGTTCGCCGAGGCCTTCATCCACCACGAGATCCGCGAGGAAGACCTGATCCGTTCGCTGGAGAAGGAGCTCGCGGAGGCTCGCCAGTAGCCCGAATTCTCGCCGGTGCGGTACTGAAGCACTCTCGGTGTCGCGGTAGACTTCTAGCGGCGTGCAGCGGGGAGACCCGCTAGCCCGGGACGCCCCCTGGGGTCCCAGTCGGCATCGGCTCGACCCCGACCGGGTGAGAAATGCAGGCCAGGCCTCGGTGCAGCTCGCCGATCAAAGGGGCGGCGTGTGCGCGCACCGTCTGCTGTAGCTCGGGCAGGTAGCGGGCGGTGATGTCCAGTTTTCGCCCGTCCAGGGCGAGGCGCCGTCGACCGCGAAGGATGCGTTCGACCCTGGAGGCCACCGCGGTCGGATCCCGGTAGTCTTCCGGTGGGCCGTGGCGTTCCAGGCGCCGACGCAGTGCACGCCAGCGCGCGCGTCCTTTCTCGTCGAGCCAACGGATGCGCCGACCGAGGTCCTGGTCGCCTCCACAGTGCAGGGCGGCCGCGTAGGCCTCTCTCGCCTCGAGCTGCTCCACCAGCCAGCCGTCGAGCAACAACTCCACTCCCACGTGGCCCACGGCATGTGCGGGGCCGCTTCCGAGGCCCCGCGCCAGCAGGGCCCGCACCGCCCCTCGGCAAAGGGCGACGAAGTGGGAGGTGCCGTGGAAGACCCGATCGGTGCGGTGATGCAGCGCCACGCCGGCGCTGAGCTCGGGGTGGTCGACCTCCACCAGGCGCGTCTCGCTCATGGTCGCGAAGTCCGGCAGCATCGCGCCCAGGACGAACCCGGGCGCCTTTGCCTCCCAGCTGGCAACCACCGCGTGACCGAAGAAATTCACCGCGCCCGAAGTTAGCAGCTCCGGGGAGCAGGAAGCTCAGCTCATGTGGATGCCGCCGTCGACGTTGAGGGCCTGCCCGGTGATGTTCTTCGCCTCGTCCGACACCAGAAAGACGACGGCGTGGCCGATGTCCTCGGGGATCTGCTCCCGCCGCAGCGGGCAGTTGGCCTGGATGTAGGCGTCGAAGGCGGCGCGCTCGGAGACCAGTTCGGGATCGGTGTTGCGGCGGAACATCCCCTCGAGCTTTTCCCACATCGGTGTCCAGAGCAGGCCCGGGCACACGGCGTTGACGTTGATGCCATGTGGTCCCAGCGAAAAGGCCATCGACTGGGTCAGGCTGATGGCGCCGGCCTTCGACGCAGAGTAGGGAGCCAGGGCGTTGTCTCCCCGCCGCCCCGCGATCGAGGCGATGTTCACGATCTTCCCCCTGCCATCCTCGCGGAAGTGGGGGATGACGACGTTGCTCACGTTCCAGATTCCCCGCAGGTTTACCTGGTAGCAGCGATCGAAGTCGTCGCCGGTGACCGCGTCGCCCACGTGATCCTGGACGATGCCCGCGTTGTTCACCAGAATGTCGATCCTCCCGAAGCGGCCGACGACCTGGTCGATGCCCCTCTGTACCGATTGCGTGTCGGCGACGTCGACCTGGCAGACGAGCACCTCGCGCCCGACGGTCGCGACCTCGTCGCCGGTCCGCTCCGCCCCCTCCAGATCCACGTCGGCGATGGCGATGTCGGCGCCCGCCTCGGCCAACGCCAGGACGATCCCGCGCCCGATGCCGCGCCCGCCACCGGTCACGATCGCAATCCTCCGACTCAGACGGCCCATGCCCCACGCATAGATGATTCGGCTTCCTCAGGCAAGGTCGGACTGTAGGTGGCGATGGCCGCGCCCTCGCCGCTTGCGAGGGAGACCGTCGAGACCTGGGCGGCGCTCCTGGTTCGCCTCGAGGAGATCGCGTCTCCCTCGGCGCACCTCCACTCCTACCTGTTCAGTCTGGGGATCTTGGCGCTGCCTCGCTCATCCCGCCGGGGCGCCGCTTGCGATCGTGGCCCCGCCGTCGATGACGATGCTCTGACCCGTCAGCCACGCGCCGGAGCGCCCAGCCAGGAACACAGCCGCTCCAGCGATGTCTTCCGGACTCCCCAGGCGCCGCAGTGGTGTCCACGCTTCCTGACTCTTCGCCGCCTGCGGATCCTCCCACAGCGCGCGGGCGAAGTCCGTCTTTACCACGCCCGGGGCGATGCAGTTGGCGCGGATTCCATCGGGTCCGAACTCCACGGCCAGGTTGCGGGCGAGCTGCAGGTCTGCCGCCTTGGAGACGGCATAGCTGCCGAGGACGCCGCTGCCCTTGAGGCCGGTGACCGAGGAGACGATGATGATGACGCCGGATCTCCTCTGCCGCATCTCCGGGATCACCATCTGGCACAGCCAGTGATTGCTCCGGATGTTCACGTCGAGGATCTTCTCGAATGCGGAGTCCGGGATCTCGAGGCTCCCGCCGTAGAAGGGATTGACGCCGGCGTTGGCCACGAGGATGTCGATCACTCCGAGCCGCCGTCGGGTCTCGTCGACCAGGTGCTGCAGCTGATCCTTGTGCGAGACGTTGCAGGGGATGGCGATGGCTTCTCCCCCGGCCTCGCGGATGTGCGCCGCCACCTCATCGCAGGCCGGGGTCCTGCGACTCGAGATCACCACCTTCGCGCCGTGTGCGGCCATGGCCTCTGCGATGGCCCTCCCGATCCCCTTGGTGGAGCCGGTGACGACGGCGACTCCGCCGCTCAGATCGAACAAGTCCTTCATCGCAGCTCCTCTTTTCGCCGCTCTCGTGAGGCTGCATACTAGGACGGGGGGAAGGCAGGAGCATCTCGAGATGAGCGGATCCGCGATCGTGATCGGTGTAGGAGCCCGTGCCGGTCTCGGCGCGGCGCTCTCCCGCCGCTTCGCAAGCGAAGGTCTCCAGGTCTTCGCGGCGGGAAGAACCAGGCAGAAGCTGGAGTGGGTCGCGAGCGAGATCGAGCGCGCGGGGGGAAGCGCCGTCCCGCCGCTCCTGGGTCGGGCTTCCGATTCTCGTCGGGGTGCAGACGAGGGTGCAAGCGGGCGACAAACGGAATCTTTCGCGTCGCTTGCCCGGGTCCGGTCACATGGGCCCGGGGAGCGCCTGCGGCTCCAGGATCCGGGTAGCGCCGTCCGCAGGGAGGCGATTCTCGCGCTCGCCGCCTATCGGGTCGAGATCTAGCCCGCCGGAGGTCCTTCGCCGATCTCGTTGTTCCTATTGAAGAATCTCGATCAGCTCGACCTCGAAGGCGAGGGCGGCGCCGGGCTTGATCAGCGGGGGCGCGCCCCGATCGCCGTAGGCGATGTCGGCGGGGCAGGTGACGAGGCTCTTCTCTCCCGTCTTCATCTTCTGCAGGGCCTCGGTCCAGCAAGGGATGACCCTGTTCACGGGAAAGACGGCGGGCTCTCCGCGGTCGACGGAGCTGTCGAAGACCGTGCCGTCGCGGAGGGTTCCGTGATAGTGGACCTTGACCCGGTCGGTGGCACTCGGCGAGGGTCCGTCGCCGGGGCGCAGCACCTTCATCACCAGACCCGAGTCGCTGCGCTGGGCGCCCTCGGCAGCGGCGGCCTCGGTGAGAAACGCTTCTGCCGCCTCGCTCTCCGCCTCTGCCTGAGCGGCAGAGCGGCGCGCGAACAGGCCTTCCACCTTGCGGCCGTAGCGGGTGGTGTCGACCATTGGCTCGCGCTTCTGGAGGCCGTCGGCAAAGCCCGCCTGAAGGATCTCCTGCTCGGACTTGCCCAGCGGCAGGTGTTCGAAATTCCGCGCCAGGTTCACCCCCATCGCGTAGATGGTCTTGTCGTCCTCTGTCTCGAGGAGGATCTCGGCGCCCGCATCCCGCTGCTCCGGTGCGCAGGCGGAGAGCGCGGTGACGAGAAGGGCGAGGGAAAGTGTGGAACGATTCGGTGAAGCGGAAATCATCTGCTTGCCTCCGCTCGCATCATAGCGGACGCTGCAGTTCGACCGGCAGCCCATCCAGAGATAAAGCGACCTCAGCGGAAGATTCCCCGGCGCTCGCTGCGGCCTCGCGCGAAGAGGTCGGTGATCGACTGCCGCACCGCGTCCACCTTCCTCTGGACGACGGTGTCTTCCTCGTTGGGGTCGCCTTCGAAGTGCAGCGGCTCGCCGAAGTAGATGTGGTACTTCACGGGAAGAGCGACCAGCAGGCCCAGCGGACCCAGCCATGGGAACGTTACCGTGATCGGGAGCGAGGGTAGACCCACGGCCTCCGCCGCTCCCCTGAAGTTGGCGAGCCCCGGCTGCTGCTCCTCCGAGCCCAGGAACGCGACGGGAACGATGGGGGTCCCGGTCGCGAGAGCCAGGCGGATGAATCCCAGGCCGAAAGGCTCGAGCTGGTAGCGCTGGCGGAAGGGCTTGTTGATGCCGCGCGCGCCCTCCGGGAAGGCCATCACGCACTCCTCCGCCTCGAGCATCGCGACACAGTTTTCGGGCGTTCCGACGATCGTTCCTCCGCGCGCCGCGGTCACCCCAAACCAGGGGAGACGCCAGATGAAGTACTCCCCCATCCCACGACAGAGGCGGGGTGGATTGGCATCCAGCAGCATCGCCGCCGTCAGCATGACACCGTCGTAGGGCAACTGCCCCGCGTGGTTTGCGATCAGCAGGACCCGCCCCTGCGGAACCTGCTCGATGCCGTGGGTCTCGGCGCGGAAGTAGTAGCGGTACAGGAGCGCGACGGGAAGCACCATGTGGCTCGCGAATTCGGGGTTGAAGCCGAACGGGTCATAGCCGTAGTCGTTGAGCTGCAGTGACGCCTTGCGCAGGCGGTCTTCGACTTCCCGCTGGAGATCGCGCATGGACAGCGGAAGCAAGGCTCCGCCCAGGTCGCCGAGTACCCGTCGAACGCCCGATAGCACGTTGGTCACTGCGAATCCCCGCCGTGTTCGATGTTCGCGCCGCGCGCGCCGCACGCTGGTGCTCCGATCACGTAGCGAACTGACTTCACAACCCGTTTCTATCACGCCAGAGGCCTTCTTGCACTCAGGCTTCGTAAATTATCCGGGTAGAGGCCGAGGGCCCGCCAGTCCGTCGGTGTGTTCGCTCATCGAGCGCCCCATGTCGACTCGGCACTCATGTCAGCGCTGCTGCGCTGCCCTCGCACAGACTCCACCACCGGTGTGCGCACTCGGCGGCTACTGGCTCGGGGAGATGAGCTGCGGCGGGAGTGGCCAGCATCCGGCCGAGGACGTCGGACTCGCCGAGGATGGGCCGTGGATCGAGATAGCCCTCCTCGATCAGGAACGCCTCGAGTCCTTGGGCCGCTCTGGTGCGGAATCCTTGCAGACGCTCGTCGGAACGAGCGTGCAGCGCCTCGATCAGCCTCTCTCCGTCGCCGCCCAGCTCACGCGCGATCTGCACGACGTCATCAAGGTAGCGCTCGCTGACCCCGCCTCGCTCGACGGCGTCGCGGTCTACGGGCCTTCCCCGTCCCTCTCGCCAAGCGTGGCAGAATGCTTCGAGGAGCTGCGCCCGGGCATCGAGCTGCTTCCCGACCCCCTCCGCCGCGGCAATCCGGGTCGCCAGCTGGGCCCCGCTCCGAGAGAGCATCATCCACTGGCCCACGTGTTCGATCAGGCTCTCGAGAAGACGATGCAGCAGCGGAAGATCATCCCACAGGAGGTAAAGCAGGTGCTGGGCAGTGTGACCCCGCAACGGAGCGAGTGGAGGCACCCCCAGCGCCGCTCCGTAGCTCTCGGGTGTCGCTCCGGAAGGGGGAGGCACCCGGGGAAGCGGCTCTACTCGGAGGGCCTCGGGCTCGGGAATACTCGCGGCACGATTGCGAACCGCCGCCAGGTCGATAGTGCGGGCGGCGGCGCAGCCTTCCTCGGCAAGCGCCTCCTGGATTCGCCGCATGTCGGTGGGGTCGTTGGTGAGGTAGAAGATCTGCCGACCCTCGTCCTCCACCATTCGCGCCAGGCTCCGCGCGATGGCCTGAAACCGCACGGGATCACTTTGGTCGAGAGCCTCGTCCAGGAACAGCGGTAAGGGGACCCCTTGCTCTGCTTCGTCAGCGAAGGCAAGGTGAGCTGCCAGGAGAAGCTGGGCGCGGGTTCCGTCGGAAAGCTCATGCGGGCGCCGGTCAGCGCCGCTTCGCGCCTCGATGGCGACGAACGAGCCAGCATCATCCGGTGCCACCCGAAGCTCATAGGCATGATGTGTGAACGTCGAGAAGAGATCTCTCGCGCGCTCGAGGACCCTGGGCATCTGGTTTGTCTCGTGCTCGCATTTCACGGCATCGAGTAGGAATCGCCCGGCAGCCGCTCGCATCGCTTCCTGGCGGCGCTCTTCCAGGTGCCGGAGGGAGACATCCCGTTCAGCGATCGCGTTCTCCAGGTGATGCCCCTCGCGGGCCTGTCTCACTTCGGCACGAATGTCCGCGATCTGGCTGCGCAGCTCAGCGAGACGACGGGCTTGCTCCTCGAGACGTTCCTTATCTGCCTGCAGCCGTTCCCGATCGTGCTGAGCCAGCTCAAGTTCCCCGGCGCTCGCCAGTTTCTCCCGGGCCAGCTGGATGCTCGTTACCAGCCCGTCGCGGTTACCCCTGAGCTCTCGGTGGCGATCGAGGCCTTCGAGCAGTCGCGCCAGTCCAACGCGATCGTCCGCGTCGAGCCCAGCCTGGCGGTAGATCTCGGAGACAATGTTTCCAACCCGAGTAATGTCGTCGTCGAGCTGGCGCAGAGACTGCCGAACGCTGGCCTCCCGAGTTCGAGCGGAGCGCAGCAGGTTGTCTCGGCTCCCGAGGTGGTCGACCCCGGCACGAACGGAGGCCGCATCGGTGGGCTCCGTCTCTCCAAGGCTCGTCAGCTCAACGGAGAGCTCCGAGAGGAGTGCGCCATGCCGCTCGGCGATCTCCTTTACCTGCTCTCCGGCGCTGCTCTCGGCCTGTCGGGCCTGACGGAGTTGGTCCAGAGCACGGGCCATGTCCACGAGCTCTGCATCCGCCGGGACGTCGTCGAGGCCGAGGTGCGAGGCCAGCTCTTGCCGCCGCTGCTCAAGCTCCGTCTGGTGCTCCTCAGCGGCCTCTCGCGGGCTTTCAAGAGCCGCGCGCTCCACGCTGCGGTCACGCGCCCGTTGCGAGGCCGCTTCAAGCTCTGCGAGCTTGCTCTCCACCTCACGCAGGCGCTCTGCGACGATATCGCTGGTCCACGACGAGGGCGGCTCCAGGCCACCGGGGAACTCGCGTTTGGCGGCCTCGCGCGCGTAGCCGGCGCTGGGGTCGGGACGTGCGAGCCACAGGGCAACTGCCAGGCCTACACCGGCACCGACCAGCAGCCACAACGCCGGGTGCGTCGCAATAGCCAGCACCGCGCCGCCCCCAACGAGCGCAGCGAGGCAGGCGAGAATGATGGACCGCCTCGTCCTCACCGCGTGGTTTCGTCCAGCTTCGGGATCGGGTGCGCGAAGCCATGCGCGCAGCTCCGGGGCGCCGGTGCGGAGCAGGTCGAGGCGCTGCCGATCCTCATCGGAGAGAAGCCGTCCCTCGAGCAGCGCGAGCCGCTGGGTGATTGCGTCGTGCTCGTTCTCCGTGCTCGTCGCGTCCCGCAAGAAAGCAAACAGATCCGCAGAACCGGCGAGATCAATCTGGGGAGCCGCTCCATCGCCGCCTCCCACAGCTCGGCCCGCCTCCGCGGCTGCCCGCTTGCGTCCTTGCCACTCCTCCTGCGCGGCGTCGAGCCGGGTCTCCAGATCTGCGAGCTTGTCGGCGCGCTGGCGCCAGGTCGCCAGCGTCACCGGATCGATCGGCTCCTTTAGCCGGGTCTCCGCGCCCGCTTTGAGGGCGGCTTCCAGCTCGGCCTCCGCTTCTCTTCTCCGGCTGCGCTTCTCCTCGAGCTCCCGCTCGCGTTCCTCGAGCTGGCCCATCTCAGCGCCAGTCAGGCGCTCGAGTGCTTCGGGGAGCGCAGACAGCTCCGTCTTTACCTCCGAAAGCCCGTCGCGCAAATCGTGCACCTCGAGCGCCCTGTCGAAGTGCGTGAGTCTCTGTTGCGCTGCTTCCGCCTCGACGCGTTCGCGCTCGAGATCCGCGAGTCGTTCCTCGCGCCGACCGATTTCGGCCTGCCGTGCGCTGGCCTTACGCACGTTGATTTCGGCTTGATCGAACTCGCCCCGCTCCTTGCG
>Ga0255055_10001096_pt1 | contig 20418 bp, 19 predicted proteins | sample JV7_2_27_MG_FD_188633 | JGI IMG/M metagenome (GOLD analysis project Ga0255055, IMG submission 188633) | Seawater microbial communities from Jervis Inlet, British Columbia, Canada - JV7_2_27 | ecosystem: Environmental > Aquatic > Marine > Inlet | place: Canada: British Columbia | collected...
CGGCCTCTTCGAGGCTTCGCAGGAGCGCCTGCTGACTGGCCTTGCAGAGATTTCTTCCGCGGGCCTACAGGCTCCAGCACCCGGCGGGAAAGAGGGCCAAACCGTCGAGACGTCGCTTGCACTACTGGTCTTCCACGAGGCCTATCACGTCGGTGAGACCGGGATACTGCGTCGGCTGTTGGGACACTCGGGCGCCATCCAATAGCCGGTCGCATAGAATCACATTTCCATTTTGCTTCGGGAGGGAACTCATGCACCGGTCCACACCCACGACGGTTGTCGCGCTCTTCGTTGGTATCGTCATCTCAGCCCCCGGTTGTGCTCGCTCTGAACCCCAGCAAGTACAGACTGCGGCACCGTCTACGGCGGCTGCGAGCCAGGCCGATCCAGCCGAGCTGCTTCGCAATGGCCGGCTGATTGACGACCGGATCCTGGTCGGCGGTCAGCCGACGCCCGAGCAGCTCGAGACTCTCCGGGGTCTCGGCTACTCGACCGTTGTCAATCTGCGGATGCCGCAAGAGAGCGGTACGACGGACCCAGGTCTAGTCCGAGAACTGGGGATGGAGTACGTGTCGATCCCCATCGGTGGAGCGGAGACGGTCAACGAGGCCAACGCCCGGCGGCTGGCCGAGGTCTTGGAGAAAGCCGAAGGAGGCGTGGTAGTCCATTGTGCCAGCGGCAATCGGGTGGGAGCACTCTTCGCCATGAAGGCCTTCTATGTCGATGGCAAGTCGCCGGAAGAGGCGCTGGCAGTTGGCCGGGCCGCCGGCGTGACCCGCCTCGAACCCGTCGTCAAGCAGAAGCTGGGGCTGGAAGGGGCTGCAAACTAGCCTGCCGAGCTCGGATCAGAAATCAAAGAGCTTGTCGTGCATGCGGCCGAGAACCGCCGGGGCCTGCGGCCCCGCCAGATGAGAGTATCGACGAACGCCCCGTAGGGTCTGGTGGCCGAGTATCTCGGCGATTTCCGGCAAGGAGGCGCCACTCATGGCCAGGTAGGAGGCGGCCGAGTGTCGCAGATCGTGAAACCGGAAGTCCTTGATGCCGGCTGACTCGACGGCAGATTTCCAGGCCGCACGTGGAAAAACCACCCTACCGTTGTTGTCGGCAAAGATCTCGTCGCCGTCGATGCGACGCACTTTTGCCAACTGTCTCAGCAGGCCCATGGCAGGACCCGCGAGGGGCAAAGCTCGGGCCCGCCGACGCCCGGTGCCAGGAAACTGCACCCCACGCTCGACCAGATCCAAGTCGGACCAGCGCAGACGCATCAGCTCCCCGCGTTGGGCCCCGGTAGACAGAGCCAACACCACCAGGGTCTCCAAGCGCAGACCCCCGATCTCTCGACAGACCACGAGTAGACGATTCCTCTCTTCTTCGCAGAGACACCGAACGCGAGCCGGGCTTTCCACCAGTGGCTCGATGCCTCTGAGGGGGTGAGCTTCGACATGGTTGCGCCGCAGGGCCCAGGACAAAAAGCCCGAGATTGCCGCCATGTAGCGATTGACCGTGGCGGAGCTGCGCACACGGCCGCGACCCGTCGACTCTCCGGCCAACCGGCGACGGAGTTGTAGCACCTGTCGCCGGGAGATCCTGCCTACCGGCTCGGTTCCCAGATGGCTTCTCCACCATTCGAGCTGCCGTCTGGAATCTCGGCTCGGGCGATGAGCCACGAGATAGCGATCGAGTAGCCGGCCGAAGGTGAGCTCGTCGCCGCCGCTGGTTCCGTTCCACTCACCCCTCTCGATCGCTCGCTCGACCTCTCGCGCCCACTGCTTGGCTTCCGACTCGATCCCGAATGAGGAGGTTTCACAGTACCCCCGCCGCCGAATCCGGACTCGCCAGCGGCTCTGTCCATTCTTTGTCGTTCGTCGATCGATGGTTGCCACGGTCTGTGAAACGGGCGGTGGGCCAGCGGACCAGATGTGGACCACCGATGGGTCCCGCCCCTCCTATCCTCCGACGAGAACCGCAGCGTAGCGTGGCGCAAATGCCTTCACAACAGACACTTGCGATTAGAGCCAAGTGTCGATATTTGCAGTGATGATTAAGTGACAACGGACTGGAAATCGGTGGGCATGCTCGCGGCTAGCGTCGTCGTTCCCCACGCAGCTTGAGGACATGGTCAGAAACCTGCCGTATCTCCTGGTCGGTCAGCTTGTCGTAGTTGGGGTGAAGGAACACCAGTCCGCCGCGTAGTGTCTGCTCCATACCTCGGGCGTCACCGTAGTGTCGCCACATGTCGTCTCGCAGATTGGCATAGTTGTTTCCCATATAGCGAACCGTCTGACCCTCGCCATCGAAGCCATGGCACTCGGCGCAGTGCTGGCGATAGAGCTTCTCACCGGCCGAGCGCTTGGGCATCACCTCGTCGCACGCACTCGACGCCACGATCAGCATCACGAGGACTATCCATCGCCCCGAACTCGTCCAGAATTTGAACCTGGTCATCAGGCGATAGTGTGCCGCAAGTTCCCCGCATCTCAAGTGAGCTATTTCACTGCGCCGCTTGGTTGAATGGCACACACTGGTGGTTGCCATGGCAAGAGCGTTCGTGGACTGAGAACCTCGGGAGCCCGCAGATGCGTCTGGGAAAGCAGCACTCCGAAACCCAACCCACCATCCAGCCGGACATCCGTACAGCGCTGCACAAACCCATCACTGTCCTCAAGACCGACCGTAACGGAGGCTCGAAGACCTTCTTCGGCTACGCCAAGAACATCGGCCGAGGCGGCATGATGATCGGTGCCACCAACCCGCGGGAGCCGGGCAGTCGGTTTCTGCTGGAGATCCCCCTTCCCGATCCCATCAACCTCGTTATCACCTGCAAGTGCGAGGTGGTGTGGAAGCGACAATGGGTCAAGAACAGCGAGCACGAGCCGGGGATGGGGCTGCGGTTTATCGACCTGCCCGAGGATATTGCCGCAGCCATCGATGATTGGGTCGAGAGACGAACCCTACAGCGCCAGCTCTGGAACTAGCTCCTCAGAACAACCCTTCTTTGCGAGATCGTCGCAGGATCTCTCCGCCCAGGAGCCGATAGGCCTGCGCTCCGGTGGACCAGCTCTGATAGTCGAAGATCGTCATCCCATAGCCCGGCGCCTCCGACAGGCGCACGTTGACGGGGATCTCGGTCCGGAATACCTGGCGGCCATACCCACGGCGGATGGCGAAAATGACCTCATGGGTGACCCTGGTGCGTTGATCCACCATGGTCAGCAGGATGCCCAGTAGCTGAGGCTTACGAGCAAACGCTCCCTTGAGATCATCGATGGCAGCCACACAACGATTCAAAGCTTCCATATCCAGGTCGTGCGGCACGACCGGCACCACAAAGGTCTGCGAGGCGGCCAAGCCGTTCAGAGTCAGCACCGACAGCCCGGGCGGACAATCGATGAGGATGACATCGTAGCGTCGCCGAACCGGGGCCAGAGCGCGAGCCAGCCGGCGATGCGGCTCGTGCTTGCGGGCCAGCGCCAGATCGGCGCCGGCCAGACCCATGGAGCCGGTGATCAGGTCCAGTCCTTCCAGGTGGGTGTTGCGAATCACGTCCTGGACGGGAGCCTCCTCCAACAACAGCGTCGCCGATGAGGGCTCTGCGTCGTCCTGACTGACCCCCAGCGAGAAGCTAGCCGAGCCCTGCGGATCGAGATCCACCAGCAGCGTCCGCAGCCCACCCTCGCCGCCGAAGGTCGCCGCGAGATTGACAGCGGTGGTGGTCTTCCCGACACCGCCTTTGACATTTACCAGGGAAAGAATCATCACTCTTCCTTGAGACTAGCCAGAATCTCCGACATCCTCTGCTGCGGCCACCTCGGGCATACTGAAGTAGTCGTCCGGCAGCTCGACGTCGAGCTCGACCTTCTCGATGGTGACGGCTTGACCCTCCGGTGCACCCTTCGGCCGGCTCATAATCGAGTGCGGGAACATCAGTCCACCGACCTCTTTGTAGTCACTGAGGATGGTTTCGAACTCCATCTCGTTACCCTGCACCATGGTCTTGCCTTCCTGCTTGATGACGACGAAGTGCTCGCTGTCGAGGTAGTGGTAACGAACGTCACCGTTCTTCATGGTGATCTTGACCTTGTAGGCCTCTGTACCCTCGGTTTCCTCGAGACCAAGAAGCTCCACCTGATGTCCTTTCTCCTGCCAATCCATCAGCGGACCGTCGAAATCGGCCTGTTCGACCATGCTCTTGGCCTGATCCTCGGTCATGACCTCGGGGTCGGTCTTGCCCATGAAGGGCATGATCATCCAGGCAGTTTCACCGTCGTAGGCCTGGATACCCGTCATCCCCTGCATAGTGAACTCCATACGGGCTTTCTGCGGACGAGCGAACACCATCAGGAACGGCACTTCGCCACCCGGCCCCATGGACATGGTGCCGCTCAGGCGCGCGCTTTCGACAGACTTGAGTTTGTCGGCCCCACCAAGGGCGTCGAAATGTGCAGCAATGACCTCGTCCAGGATCATCTCAGCGTCGGCGGGCAGCGTCAACAACGCTACCCCCAGACAGAACAGAATTATCTTCTTCATCGGAGCCTCCCTCGCGCTTCTCGGGGTGAAAGATCTACAGGTATGGATAAAATCGGCCCCACCTTTTCCCGTCGTGGGGCCGAGTCAGAGCGGGTACAGTCTATACCGAATCCCCCAAGGAGATGACATGAGCCATGCTATCCAGAGCTTCCCGCCCGAGCTGTTCGACTTCCTCAGAGACTTGCGCCGCAACAACCGGCGTGAGTGGTTCCAGGCCCACAAAGAGCGCTATGAGGACTACGTCCGACACCCAGCCCTGCAGTTCATCAGTGATTTCGGACCGCATCTACGCAAGATCAGCCCCAACTATCTGGCCGATCCCCGGCCGGTTGGGGGGTCGATGTTTCGGATCTACCGAGACGTGCGCTTCTCAAAGGACAAGAGCCCGTACAAGACCGCCGTCGGTATCCAATTTCGCCATAAGCAACGCAAAGATGTGCATTCGCCCGGCTTCTATCTACACCTCGAACCCGACGGTTGCTTTGCCGGTCTGGGCATCTGGCACCCCGACGGTGCCTCGCTGGCCAAGATCCGCTCTTTCCTGGTGGACAACGCCAATCGATGGAAGCGAACCCTGGCCGGCAAGCGCTTCCAGCAGGAGTTCCAGCTTGGTGGTGACAGCTTGAAGCGAGCACCAAAGGGATACGATCCCGACCACCCGCTGATCGAGGATCTCAAGCGCAAGGACTTCATCGCCTACACCCCGCTCGACGATTCAGTGGTGACCTCGCCGGGATTCCTGCAGGAATATGCTCGACTCTGTCGCGCCGGGGCGCCATTTGTTCGAATTCTGGCAGACGCCTTGGGAGTAGCTTTCTGAGGGCGTGGTAACCTCCGGCGCCGAAGAGTTGAGAAGGGGATGAGGATGTTCAGAGGTCTGTCTCTCGCTGCGGTCGTGCTCGCGGGACTGGTGGAGAGCGCTGCACCTACCACCGCTGGCGAGAATCCACCTGCCCCCGGATTCAAGTTGGAAGCCTCCGACCCCGAGGCCGTCGAGATTGCCGACCAGGTGATGGAGCGACTCGGGGGTCGCGACGCCTGGGACCGAACCCGGTTTGTCACCTGGAACTTCTTTGGCCGGCGGCGGCACGTCTGGGACAAGTACACCGGAGATGTCCGCATCGAGGGTGTCGAGCGCGACAGCGACAAGCCCTACATCATCCTGATGAACCTTCACACCCAGCAGGGACGGGCCTGGTCCGCAGGGGAGGAAATCACCGACACCGATGAGCTGGCAACGATGCTCGACGCAGGTGAATCCGCCTGGATCAACGACAGCTATTGGGTGTTCATGCCCTACAAGCTCAAGGATACGGGGGTGACCCTCGAATACCTCGGCGAGGGCACGATGGTGGATGGTCGTTCGGCTGAGGTTCTCCAGCTCACCTTCGAAGGCGTTGGACGCACTCCACAGAATAAGTACCTCGTCTATGTCGCCCGCGAAACCGGGCTTGTCGAGCAGTGGGACTTCTTCGCCGATGCCGGCGACGAGGAGCCCCGCTTCCAGATTCCGTGGCACAACTGGCAGCGCTATGGTGAGATTCTGCTCTCCGATGATCGCGGTGACAGCGACCACACCGACATCGCTGTCTTCGCACAGCTGCCGGAAGAAGTCCTCCTCAGTCCCGAACCAGTGAACTGGGACAAGTTGATTCCCTGACCGGGTACTCACCATGCCGCAGTGGATTCGTCAGCTCGGTTCGCTGAAACTCACCGTCGTCCTGTTGGTGTTCTTTGTCCTCATCCTGGCTGCGGGCACCATCGTCGAGTCGCGTTTGGGTACCCAGACCGCACGCGCCATTTACTACGCACCGTGGTTCTTCGGTCTGCAGATCGTCTTCGGACTCAACATCGTCTGCTCCATGATCGAGCGTTGGCCCTGGGGGCGACAACGTATCGGTTTTGTCCTGACTCATGGATCGTTGTTGCTCATCCTTCTCGGGGCTCTGGGTACGGCACTCTTCAAACAGGAAGGTCAACTCGCTCTCTGGGAAGGCGAGGAGAGCGATCAATTCGTCAACGCCTACACTCCCGGAGAGGTGAAGCAATACCCGCTGCCCTTCTCGGTGAAGCTCGACGCTTTCGAAATCGACTACTACCCCGGCTCTCGGCGGCCAGCCCAGTTTCGTAGTCGCGTGCAGGTCAACGATCCGGCACGTGGTGCCACGTTCCCAGCGGTGATCGAGATGAACCGGGGACTGTCCTACGGTGGCTATGATTTCTTCCAGAGCAGCTATCGCCAGGAGGGCGGACGCGAGATGACCGTGTTGACCGTGTCCCGTGACCGGGGACAGCCCATCGTGTTTGCCGGCTATGTGCTGCTGATCATCGGTATGGCGACCGTTTTCTTCACCCGGCTCTCGCAGCGACACCAGGGAGCGGCAGCCGGGGCCAAGAGCCCGTTCAAGGTGGTGGGGATGATTCTGTGGGCGGTTGTCCTGGCAAGCGGTGCGACACCAGCAGGCTCCCAAACCGAGGCACCGGTTCCAGACCCTGCCACGGTCGAGACCCTCCGAAGCTTGCCGGTTCAGCACGACGGCCGCACCATGCCGCTGGACACACTGGCGCGGGAAGCAACCTGGAAGGTAACTGGACAGCGTGCCTGGGGGGGTCTCGATCCGGTCGCTCTGGCTCTCGGCTGGAGCTTCGATCCCGAGGCGTGGGCGCGACAGCCGGTGGTGCTATTTGACAGTCCCCGGCTGGCGACAGAGACCGGCTTGGCTGCAGGTGCGGACTACGTCTCCCTTGCCGACGTGGCAGCCAATCAGCGGCTTCTGGGACTGATGCGCGAAGCCAGCGAGAAATCACAGCTGGATGAGCCACTCAGTCCACTTCTAGCGGAGGCGGAGAAACTCGAGGGTCGGCTCGTCTGGCTGCAGCGGTTCCTCAATGGCAGCGTCCTTCGGGTTGCCCCGCCGACCGAGCCAGGAAGCAGCTGGTCGGTGCCCCAAGGCATCCAGTCGGCCAAAGAACTCGCGACCCTCGCACAACAGATCTCGCAAAGCCCTCCCAGCCACTACCCGTCGATTCCGGCCATGTCTCGCGAGGTCAGCTACAACCGGGTGCGTCCGAACCGGATCGCCTGGTTGGTCCTGGCAGTCGCCACCATACTGGCCCTGTTCGGGTATCCGCGCTCCCAGCGCTCGCTCGACCATCTGACCAGCCTGCTACTCGTAGTCGGCTTTGGGGTGATGACGTGGGGACTGGCTACCCGTTGGCAGATTGCCGGCCGGATTCCGGCCTCCAACATGTACGAGTCGATGCTGTTTCTGGGTTGGGGTGTGGGGCTGTTTGCCGTCGTCGCATCGCTGGCGATCCGCAATCGCCTCGTGATTCTAAACGCCGCTGCTGTGTCGGCTCTCACCATGGTTCTGCTCGATCTGCTGCCCATGGACCCCTTTATCCACCCGATGCCGCCGGTGCTGACCGGTACTCCCTGGCTGGCCATCCACGTACCCATCACGATGGTGAGCTACTCGGTTTTCGCCGTCGCGGTTCTGGTAGCCCACGTCCAGATCGGGATCGATGTCTTCAGTCCCACCAGACGTGCTCTGGTGGTCAAACTGAACGATCTGCTTTATCTCTACATGCACGTCGGGTCGATTCTGCTGGCTGCCGGGATTCTCACCGGATCTGTCTGGGCAGCCTCTTCGTGGGGGCGTTACTGGGGTTGGGATCCCAAGGAGGTCTGGTCGCTGATCGCTCTGTTGGCCTACCTGGCCATCCTCCACGGCCGCTTCGATCGCCTCATCGGCAACTTTGGCACGGCAGCCCTGAGCGTCCTCGCGTTCTGGACGATTCTGATGACCTATCTCGGGGTCAACTTCATCCTCAGCGCTGGGCTGCACTCCTATGGCTTTGGCGAGTCCAGTGTCACCCGCTGGTTGCTACTCTCAGCTACCGCAGAAGCGTTGTTTCTGATCGCGGCCACGGTAATTCATCTCCGCCGACCGCAACCGTCGGCTGCGCTTCCCCTGACCCGCTAGACGTGCCGTGGACGATCTGTTCCGGCGCTCCATCGCCTGGCCCAGCGATCACGGCTCCTGGGTCTTCCTGCTCTCGCCACTGATCATCGGTCTGGTTGCAGGCGGCCGCTGGACGACACCGGTTGTCTACCTGATCGTGGCGGCACTCTCGGGCTTTCTGATTCGACAACCCACCACCATCGCCGTCAAAGCCCTCAGTGGCAGGCGCTCGCGGCAGGATCTGCCGGCAGCGCTCTTCTGGACAGCTGTCTATGGAGCTATCGGTTCACTCCATGTTCTGGGTCTGGTGCTACGGGGCTTCGGTTACATACTGTACCTGGCGATCCCTGGGCTAGCTGTGTGGGCCTGGTATCTCTACCTGGTCTGGCGACGCGAGGAGAGACGACAGAGGACCATGGAGATCCTGGGGGCCGGTGTTCTGGCGCTGACCGCACCGGCCGGACTCTGGGCCGGGCTCGGCCACCCCGACCCAAAAGGTTGGCTGCTCTGGATTCTCATCTGGGCCCAATCGGCCGCCTCCATCGTCTACGTCTATCTGCGGCTCCAGCAGCGGACTCTCCCACGGCACCCCGGCAGGGCCAGGCTCTTGGGCATCGGCGGACCCGCGATCGCGTTTGCCACCCTCAACCTGCTGGCCGTGGCCGCCCTCAGCGCGGACAACGTGGTCTCCGCCTGGCTGTTCCTCGCCTACCTGCCGCAGTGGATCGAGACTCTCCGCGGTTCCTGGCTACCGGCTCTGCACCTCAGGCCGGCCCACATCGGCTACCGCCAAGTCGTGGTAAGTACTCTGTTTACTTTGATCTTCGTGATGGTATGGGGACAGCCTTAGAGCCCCCACAGCCGCGGCAGCTCCTCCTCGAGCGCGGCGTCAGCCTCGACCTGGGTGGAGCCCAGAGCGATGACGTCGAGCTTGCCGAAACCATGCAACGGTCCGGTGTTGTAGAAGAGAAACTGGCCACGACCAGTCCGGGAATCCCAGGCTCTCTCGCCCACCCGATCCAGCAGCTCGGCAAAGGAAGCCCCCACCAGATCGGGATGGACAAAATCACGCGCACGGTAGGGGGGTCGAGGCCCGGTCAGCAGCCGATCGAGAAGCGACATGGGGGTACTGGTGCCTCCCCATCTGCCATTGCACTCGGTGAAGTGGAGCTCGAAGTCGGCCTCAGGATCGCCCACCACCAGAAAGTCGAAGGAGCATCGGCCCACATAGCCCATCGCCTGCAAGCCGCTGGCCACGGCGAGAGAGGCGGCGGCCAAGCCCCGATTCACCCTCTCGGGGAGCATCGATGGCCGACTGCCAACAAAGACTCGCCGGCGGCCCTGCAGTATCTGCTCGTAGATGCCGTCGAGGCGGGGTGCCCCCTGCTCTGGGGGTGGAATCCACAGCTGGGTTGAAGGCGAATGATCCGTATCCTCCCAGGCCACCGCCAGCACGGTCTCGTTGCCTTGCCACTCGGTACGTTGCAGGAACGCTTGCACCTCAGCCTCGACCCCTGGCGGGCTCAGCTGCCTCAGCTCGGCCGACTCGAAGACGGAATTGCCCATTGCCGAGGCACACCGCAGTCGCTTCAGCGCCACCCTCGAGTGCCGCCCCGACAGATCCGACAGGATCTGGCCGAGCCTCGAGACGCTGTCGGCCGAATGAGTCTCCACCAACCACTCGCTTCCCAGAACCAACTCCACCACCTCGCTGAAGAGCGCCTTGTCGTTGGCCACCCAGGTCACCGGCGGTGGTGGGGCGAAGACGGGCACCGGCACCTGAGTCACCTCGGCGATCCGCCGAGCCAGCTCCCACACTTCCTCGATGCCCATGAACGGATGGATAGCGAACTGTCCCGACTGGCGGGCCGTGTCGGTAATGTGCTTCCAGGTCTCACCCTCCCCGCAAGCCCCGGCCAAGTACATCGGCTTGCCACGGGGCTCAGCCCTGAGAAACTCTACCGGCTCCAAGCCCAATCGCTCGCAGCAATACTCCTCGTACCCCGCAGTCGGTTCCGTGACGGCGACGTAGAGATCCCCAGCCCCGGCCCGCAGCCGGGAGCGATGCTGATACTCCTCCACACCCGTGATATCCACGAGAAAAGGGATCGCGGAGAAATCATCGACGTGCAGCACCGGCGAACGGATCGGGCGACCATCCCACCGCTCGGCCTCGAACTCCCGGAGCCCCGATTCGAGCTCGAGTCGCTCAGCCAACGGCCGCACTGCCGCGCTGGCTTTCTTCCTGACCGCTGCTGAGGCCCTGAGGTCCAAGATCGTTCTCCCCGCTTGTCACAGCCGAACGGATAGTCTACATAAGCGATGTGCGGGATTTGCGGATTTGTCGGTCCGGCGATTCAGGAAGAATCGAACGAGGATCTTCTCCGTCGCATGACGGCGACGTTGACCCACCGCGGTCCCGACGGTTCGGGTTACCACTTGGACCCAGGTGTGGCGCTGGGTGTTCGGCGTTTGAGCATTATCGATCTCGAGCACGGCGACCAGCCCATCACCAATGAGGACGGCCAGATCGTGGTGGTCGCCAACTGTGAGATCTATAACTACAAGGAGCTGCGCACCGAGCTCGAGGGCCGCGGACATCGATTCCGCTCCTCATCGGATGTCGAGGTCATCGTTCATCTCTACGAGGATCTGGACACCCGATTCGTCGATCGGCTGCGGGGGATGTTCGCTCTTGCCCTGTGGGATTCCCGGCGCCGACGCCTGCTCCTGGCGCGCGACCGCTTCGGCATCAAGCCCCTGAGCTACTTCGAAGCTCCGACGGGCCTCTTCTTCGCTTCCGAGGTCAAGGCCTTGGCGGCCGCGGGGCTGCCCATCTGCGAGCTCGACCCACTGGCCCTGAGAGACCTCTTGCGGCTCGGATTCGTGCTCTCCCCTCGCAGCATCTTCAAGGGAGTCAGGCGGCTCCTGCCGGGCCATCTCGTCGTCCACGAGATGGGCACCACCTCCCTACAGCAATACTGGCAGCTCTCATTCCCTACACCCGACAGCTACCTGCAGCTATCCGAGGAGCAGTGGTCCGAGCGGCTCGGTGCCAAATTGCGCGAGGCGATCGAGATTCACCTGCGCAGCGACGTCGAGGTAGGGGCGCTGCTGAGTGCCGGTCTCGATTCGAGTGCCGTCGTGCGGCTGGCACTCGAGATGGGCGCCAAGGCTCCCCTCACCTATTCGCTGGGCTTCGACGTGTCCGCCGTGGACGAAGTCGGCACCAAGGACCTGCTGAGCGATGATCCCCGATACGGCCTCGAGAATCGACGTGCGGTCTGCGGGCGACAGGACCTCGAACGTCTCGAGGAGATCGTCTGGTTCGCCGAGGAGCCAACTCTGGGCGGTCTCGAAGTCTCGCGTCTGCGCCTTGCTAGGCTCGCAACCAGTGCGTCCAAGGTGGTCCTGACCGGAGAAGGATCGGACGAGATCTTTGGCGGCTACCGTTGGTACCACGGCGACAAGCTTCTGCGGCCGTTGGCCCTGCTGCCCCTGTGGGCTCGATATGTAATTACAGGGGGTCCGTTGGGGCGCCGTCTCCGACCTGGAGCGACCCAGCTGCTCATGGCAACACGAGCGATGAATCTTGGTCGCTTCGAGGCCATGATCGTAGGTGATTCCTACGATTTTCTCGATCAGGTTGTCGACGCAGATCTCCTCGCTCAGATCGATGGAACCGAGCCCGAGCTGGACCCGCCACCACCCCCGGAATTCGACCACTGGCACCCATTCTGCCAGCTGCAGTACATCGACTTGCGGACGCGTCTCGTCGAGTTCATCAACCACACGCTCGATCGCGCCTTCATGGCGCGGTCTGTCGAGGCCCGAGTACCCTTTCTCGACTCCGAGCTTGTGGAGCTGTGCAACATGATCCCGCCCTCTCTCAAGATGAAGGGCTTCCGAGAGAAGCACATCTTGCGCCACACCATGAAAGGCTTGCTGCCCGATTCGATCTTGAACCGACCGAAGTATGGAATGGTCACGCCCATCGATGCCTGGCTCAGGAGCCCTTTGCCGCCGCGAATTCTCGATGCCCTCTCGACAGCGAGTCTAGAACGGGCCGGCTATTTCAATCCCGAGAGGATCACCAGACTGCTCGAGAGGCATCGCCGAGGGCATGCCAACCACGCCGGCCTGCTCCTGGGTGTCGCCAAGGTCCAGATCTGGCACGATCTTTTTGTCCGCCAGCGTGGCCTCACTCCGCCAAACGGGCTGGATGACCGAGGGGGCTAGGGACGAAAGACTATGCAGTAGCGGTCTTCGTCGCCGTTCCATCGATCCTGGCGGCTGACGACCGTGAAGCCGTCGCTGGACATCTCGGCCACCAGGTCCTCTGCCGGGATACCGTGACCGCCCCGGTCGGGAACACCGGGCAGATCTCGCCATGAGCTCTGCGGCTCGATATCGATGATGGCGATCAGTCCACCCGGCCGTAGAGCCCGGCGCAGGCTGGACCGCATCTCGGCGGGCTGTTTGAAATGGTGATAGACGAGTCGCAACAGAATGGCGTCGCAGCAGTCGTCGGGAAGACCGGTCTCGACCTCGCCACCCAAGACAGCGGTGACATTGTGCAGGCCCTGATCGGTTACTCGAGCCTCGATCTCTTCCAGCTCGCTCTCATCGACCTCGGTGGCCCAGACATGCCCTGTCTCTCCGACGTGACGAGCAAGCTGCTCACTCCACTTCCCGTCGCCGGCTCCGACGTCGGCCACGCTCATTCCCGACTCCAGTTGCAGCACCTCGACGATCTGTTCGATCTCCGCTGCCGACACCCTGCCAGTGCCACAACCTGACACCAGGATCCCGCCGGCCAAAGCCACCAATGCAAACAGTTGCCTGGAATTGACAATCATTCCGCAACTCACTGGGGGAACATTGAAGCGTCCAGCCCGGGAATGATTCGCAGGGCGTTCTGGTAGTAGAGCTTTCTGAGCACCTCGTCCGGCAAGTCGAGACCATACATCTTCCAGAAGGCATGGCGCCGCCGGTAGTAGTCGAAGTAGTCATCGGCCGTCTCCAGCACTCGAAAGTAGACGCGATACTCCTCAGGACGCCAACTGTCTTTGCCGAACAACACCCGATCCTGGTACTGGATAAGCCATTGCCGGGCGAAGCGCGGCTGTCGACCCAGCTCGGCCAGGACTGCCCCGATCTCGGTATAGACATTGGGCAGCTCGTCTAGAAGCGCCCCGAGTCGAGCGAGGTCGTTACCCATCCAGCCCAGATGGGCGTTGATGAAGACCGTCTCCGGGTGCCGGCGAAAGACGTTGTGCTGCTCGGTCATGACCTCCTCCCAGGAGGAAAAGATCTCGGGATCCCGATAGCGCTCCGGCCGTTCGATCAACTCCAGGAGACGCTCGTTATTGGCGTCCTTGGGCTGCCAGAAGGGTGCCGGCTCACCGGTGTGGATGAGCACCGGAATCTGCAGCTCACCACACTTTGCCCAAACCGGATCCAAACGCGGGTCGTCCACCGGAATCCGTTCGCCACTGGTATCCCTGTCCGTAAGCCCCAGCCCCTTGTAGATCTTCAGCCCCCGGGCACCACTGGCCACGTCATCTTCGAGTTGGCGCACTGTGCGCTCTGCCCAATCGGACTCACCGATGCCCTGCACCCTGATATTGGTAAAGACCACAAAGCGACGGGGTGCGTTCTGCTCGACATTCTCCACCGACCGCCGCAGATACTCGCCTTCCCGAATGTCGTACTTGAAGTTCCCGTCCGCGGTCTCCAAACGGCGAAAGCCCCGCCCGCTCAGATTCACCATCACGGCCATGTTGAGCTTGTCCATCTCCGCAGTCAGCTCGTCGAGATCCTGATCTGGCATTTGAAATTGGTGATTATGGACATCGACAAAGGGATACCTGGCACGGGTCACGGGATGCTCGGGCACTTCGAGGGTCGATGGCGGATCGTACTCGTGAAACGCCGGCATCTCCTGGGTCGAGCCAGTTGCGGTTACGAAGACCAGCAACAACACGGTGCCGGCTGATATGGGGCCGATTCTCATCTTCGATCTCCCGCCGTGAGTTCGAGGGCAGAGGATATCCGAACTGCTGACCGGATGGATCCGTAGAGCTCCCACGCCTCGATGTGGTAGTTTCCCGCCTGCCATCAGGAGGAAGAAAATGAAGCGCCTTGGTCTCGTTGCACTCTCGCTGTGCATGTGCGGCTGTTCTTTTGGATCCAAGACGATTCGCAAGAACTACGCCGACTACAACCAAACGGTCTATTACAACCAGAGCCAGGAGATGCTGCTCAACCTGGTTCGACTCAAGTACCGCGAGATTCCACTGTTCATGAAAGTCGGTGCCCTTTCCACCTCCTACAGCTTCGGCGCCAACGCCTCGGTCGACGGCGGTCGACGCTTTGCCGATGCATCCTATGGTGTCCTGTTTGGCTCCAGTTACTCCGAGAAGCCCACCATCACCTACACACCCATCGAGGGCAACACCTTTGTCAAACAGCTCCTGGCCGAGACCGATCGCAGTACTTTTCTCCTGCTCCTACGATCGGGATGGCCGCTACGACTGCTCTGCCATGTCTTGGTGGAGAGGATCGGCGAGAGAATCAACGACGTCGAGCGATCCAGCTATGACGCCTTCAACGAGATGGTCGAGATCCTGCACGAGGCGCAGGACCTCGATCGCCTGGAGGCGGTGTCGCTGGATGGCGTTCCCCACCTCAAAACCACCACCCATGTCGCCGATCTGGACCACCCAGGAGTGAAGTCGGACCGACTCTACGAGCACACCATTCCCACGAGTGACTTCCAGCTGCGATCATTCCTCGATGTCATGTTCTTCCTGGGACAAAACACCCAGGTCCCCCAGTCACACCTCGATCAGGTACGGCAGACAGAACCCAACGGCTGGATCCGCATCACCTACCACGAAGAGCCACCCGCAGACTCGCTGGTTTGGGTTCAACACAACGATTACTTCTACAGCATCTCGAAGTCTGATGTCCCCTCCAAAGACACCTTCGCTCTGGTCAAGCTCCTCTTCGAGTTCCAGGCGGGTGATATCGAGGCTGCCCAACCGGTGCTGACACTGTCGGCAAGCTAGTGGACTGTAACGCCCAAACGCTTAGCGCCTGAGCGGCCCTCGCGCCCGATCTCGGCGTTGCACCTCCTCGACATAGTCCCGCTATGCCTGCGTCGGCACGCCTTGAGCTCGAACACGATGACTCGCTCATCCACTAACCGCTTGGGCGTTACAGTCCACTAGACACCTTTTCGGTTCCCCCGCAGCATGCCCTGAGCCCGATAGAACCCCCGGCTGCGAGCGTCGCGAAGCAGGGGTGTATTGACCTGCCAGACCCAGGTACCTGGCGGTGAGTTGGCCTCCAGCACAACCGGGCCCTTCTCAGTGACGATCAGATCCCAGCCTACGTATGGGTACTGAGGCAGAGCCGCAGCCAGCTCGAGGATTGCTTGACGGGTCCGTGACCAATGCGGTACGACAACGCCTTCGATTCGGGCGCCAGTTTCAGGATGGGCTGCGAATCGCTGTACGGATCCGCCTCGTCCCAGCGTCGCGCCCAGGCCCAACCGACCCTCGTTCAGATCGACCGCTGCCGAGAGCCCACCGAGGCCGCCGTGAAAATTGTCTACCGGCTCGCTCCGCGACGAACCGATCCTGTGAGCTGCAGCAGCCAGAAAGGGCTCATCCGCGCTAGGGTCCCACAGGGTGAGGAGGCGCAAAGTGTTGGCGCTACCTGGAAACATGGAAGTGGCATAGGTGGCCGGCTCGACATATCCGGTCACCAGGTTGGAGTTGAGCCGACGCAGCGTGGTGACCAGTTCCTTCACAGTCCGTCGCTCGCCGTTGACGGTGAGTCCGGAGTCGTTACTAGTCACGAACAGAATGCCCTGACCGCCACCACCGTGGATGGGTTTGACCACCAAACGTCGACGCTCAGTCAGGTTCGCCTGTAACCACTCGGCCAGATCCACTGGCACCGGAGTCGCGGTCTCGGGCAGTAGTCGACCGCGCTCGAGGGTAGCCAGCACCCTGGCGTGCGGGATCTCCATCGATGCCAACCAGCGCGAAAAATAGAGTTTGTCTCTGATCCGCATCCGCGCCGGCTCGACGAGCCGGTAGTCGATGTCCACAAAATCGGGAAAGTAGTCGGCTGGATCGTTGCGATCGAGCTCGTACAAGAGATAGGAGAGCGAGGTGAATCCGTGCCGCCAGGCCCAAAGGCGGCGGCGCCAGGAGAGCTGCACAGACCGACGAAGGTCATAGCGAATCCGCAAAACTGCACTGCGCAAGGGCGTGCACTGCAGCTTGAGTCGCGAGAGGATCCCGAGAGCCAACTCAGGTCACCACCTTGCGGTCTCCCCAGCCCCTGTCGAGCATGGGGCAGACTGCACAGCGAACTTTGGCTTCGCAGAACGCGATCTCACACTTGCATTCGGTACCCATCAAGGACAGCGCTACGCGATCGAGCTTCTGCGTGTCGCGGCCCTTGATCAAGACCACGTCCCCCGGCTGCAGAGCCGTCTCGATCACGCCGACCGCATCGCTGATGCTCCGTTTGGCGTCGATGATGGCCTCGCCCGAGATTCCTCCTCGCCGCGCACCGGCCGCAAAACGCTGAAAATTGCCACCAATCACCACGAGGAGGGAAGCGATCTCCGCCATCCGCTCACCAATCCTGCGGTAGATCGGGCCCTGACTCCCCGGTGGTTCCGAGATCTCCCCCATGACAATGAGCTTGCGACGCGCCGGGATTGCCGCCAGCAAGTCGAGTGCCGCATCGACCGTCTCCAGGGACGACTTGAACTCGTCGCGAATCATCACCACGTCGTTACCAAGCTCCACCTTCTCCAGCCGCCCTGTTGTTGGGGAAAGGCCGGCAAGCCTCTCCCCGACCCGATCGAGGGGATGACCCAGAGCCCATGCTGCCGCCAGGGCTGCCCCTGCGGCGTAGACCATAGGCAGGCCGAGAAGCTGAACCGTTACATCCTGCTCTTCGGTGCCGACTCGAACTCGAAAGCTCATCCCCATGGGCCATGCGAGTCGGATCTCACTGAGCACCACGTCGTTGTCGGGGCTCTGCCCGAAGGTCACGACTCGTGCCTGGGTTTGGGACCGCATCCACGCAACGTTTGGATCGTCACCGTTGAGCACGGCGATGGCGTCCTTGCCCAGCCGCCGAACCATGTGGGCCTTCTCATGGCGAGTGCTCTCGAGTGTTCCCAGCGAGCGGTTGTGCTCACTGCCGACGGTGGTCACGATGACAAGATCCGGTCTGACCATTGGCGCATAGCGCTCCATCTGGCCCGGTCGGTCGATCCCGACCTCGACGACACCGTATAGGTCTTTGGCTTTCATTCTGAGGATCGCCAATGCGATCTGAGACCATGCATTGGCCCCCGTGAGTCGACTCGGGTCTTCACCCAGGGCCGCCAGCGTTGCCCGAGCGGTCGTCGACTTGCCAAATGAACCCACGACCGCGACCAAACAGGTCTGGCGCAAGCGGATACGGCGATGTAGTGTGGCCGCCAGTTCGAGTAGGGGCCAAGCGCGATACGTCACCCCACTCCAGAAAACCCGTCGCCCCACGGGCGTTCTCAGCAGATCGAACAGCTCTGCGAAGGAGTACTTCATCGCGATCTAGGAACTTGACGATGCCGACTCGAACGGGGAGAAGATTCGCCGCTTCCAAAGGTCGAATTGCAGCCGCGAACTGAAGCGTTGCATCTCGGTCAACAGCGGATCGTCGTCGGCCCGCTCACCGACCAACAAGACGAAGGGCTCCACATCAAGGTGGGCCGGCTCGCTGGACAGCTTCCAATAGAGGATTCCAGCCAGCATGCTGCCGCCAAACTCGAGATTCGCCTCATACAACCCCCGCACCGCCTCCGCACGCTCAACGAGATCCTCTGGTTGATCCTCCCAGATCATTAGCGTCGAGCCGTCCGCAGAGGCTAGCACCTCGAAACCGTGTGCCGCCCACGGCTGGATCGTGCAGTTGGCTCGGCGAACGTATCCCAGTTCGGTAAACAGCACACGGTGATCCGCGACTCCTTGCTGACGACGAAAGGTGTCTATTTCGTTCAGGATCGTGGACCAGCGAGACGCGAAGAGATCGACCCTGCCACCCTGAATGCCTTCGGGCAGGTCTCGTCGTCGCAGCGGAAAGTAAGCGTTGATACCGATCAAATCCAACTCGCTCCAAAAGCCCACATCTTGATACTGATCGAAATTGGCAGCATAGGTCAGCGGCCCGGAGAAGACCTCACGCACGCGGCCAATCAGCTTGGACCACTGCGCATTCAACAGGCGCCGGCGAGCGTTGACCCGCGCCAGGGGATCCGCATCGTCGAGAAAAGTGACCTGGCGGGCCCATTGAGCGTGGGCCGCAGAACGATCCTTGAGATAGGGCTCCAGACCGTCGTAATCCTCGTTGCCCCGCACCCAGATCCGCCGATTCTCGATCTCCTGCCTGTGGGCCAGCACCTTCGCGTTCTCGTCCTCGACCTTTTCTTCGTTGCTCCAGTACTCCTCGAGCGGCGGTAGCTTCTCGACCTCGAGGGTGTTGGTCAACGCGTTGAGCTCACTGCCGACAGCCAAGACATCGATCCCTACATCTTCGGCGATGCGGGCCCACTTGAGGACGAACTCCTGGTAGCGATCGAACCACTCCTCCACCTCCCTGTCGCTGGTGGGCATGATCATGCCGTGCCAGAAGAACTTGTTGCGCTCGAAGGCGTGATCGAGGGCCACCCGCAGAACCAACACTACTCGTAGACCCCTCGCCTTGGCCACGACGGCTTCACCGACGACCCAAGGCTCTTCCTCCTCAAACCACAGGTTGGTCGTATCCCAGTCGCCCTGCTTGGCGTAGACGGTGATCGCTACAGTGTTGAAACCGCTGTCGTCGAGCGCATCCACCCAGATCTGATGATCGGGTTCGTTGACTTGAATCCCACCCAGGTAGAAGGGTCGCTGGCCAGACCGATAGACGACAAACGACCCCCCCAGCAGCAGTAAAACCAGTGCAATGATGACGGTGCGGCGCACTCTAGGACACCCTGTGGTATGCGACATCCATACGGCGCAGAGGATGTTACAGGATGTTCGGAGAACGAATTTCTTCTCGGTGGGTCGCGTAAGATTGGCTACCGTGGAGCCCTACCGAATTCGCCGACGCATCGGCCCGTTTTTCCTCCTGGCGGTCGTATCCACCCTGATTTCGTGGTACTTCAAGGGGCAACTCGTAGAACCCAGCGGGATCGACGCCGCCCTGTTGCAGGAACCCCTGCAAACCACTACATCCCGCGAGGAATTCGCCTTCGAATACAAGGACAAGCAGTGTCGGGTCCAGCCCGTTGCCGATTTCGAGCTCTGGGGTCTGGTGGTGAGCCATAACAACATCCACAGTGTGGCCGACATCTACCACGACAGCACTTCGGTCGATACCAAGGATCTTTGTGTCATTTGGGGCGAGAATCTGGAGCGCGGCGATTACCGACGGGTCGAATACAAGAGCGGCCCGTGGACCTGCTACATCTCCTACCCTGATGGGGTCCACTTCGCCCATGACGCCATCGGCAACAATCATCTGATTGCCGCCAGCTCCCTCGTTCGCGACCGGATCGGCGACGTCCGAATCGGCGATCAGATTCGCCTCTCTGGCCTGCTGGTCAATTATCAGATGAGCGATTGGGAGAGCTTTTGGCGCCGCACCAGCACCCGACGCGACGACTACGATTGCGAAGTGGTGTTTGTCGAGAAGCTCGACGTGGTCCGCCGTGGCACTCCCGGCTGGTACGCCGCGTACCGCGCAGGATGGATCGCGATTCTGGCCCTCCCTGTCTTCTACTTGTTCCTGATGTGGATCGAGGCCGGCCGTAGCGACACCACGACTCTCGGCCGTCTGGAGTGATTCGTCCCCAGGTTCCACC
>Ga0255055_10001097_pt1 | contig 20409 bp, 15 predicted proteins | sample JV7_2_27_MG_FD_188633 | JGI IMG/M metagenome (GOLD analysis project Ga0255055, IMG submission 188633) | Seawater microbial communities from Jervis Inlet, British Columbia, Canada - JV7_2_27 | ecosystem: Environmental > Aquatic > Marine > Inlet | place: Canada: British Columbia | collected...
GGATCTCAGCGATGAGGAGGCGGTCGATCTGGTTTATCTCGTGAGCGCCAATGCCGCCGGCCGGCTGGGAAGCGCGGGCCGCAGGGCCTGGCAGTTCCTGACCGACTCGGAGCTGGACTCCGATGAAGCGTGGTTCGAGGCGTACAACACGGTGGCGCACGCGGCACGGTGGGAGCATGAGACCGTAGAGTCCATTCTCGCGTACAACGGCTCTCCGCGGGTGAGCCAGGCCGTGCACGCGGCTCAGCAGCAGCTGTTGCAACAGACGGAGGACATCTACGCTGCCCTGCGCTCCGGCGCGGGGATCTCGGGCAGCGGGTCGGACCGGCCCTACCCGACGGACGACCGCGTGCCCGGGCGGCTCACACGGGGACCGCTGGCGTTCGCGCTGCCGGGGAGCGCGCTCCCGGCCGAGGCCGCGGCGTGGTACTCGTCGCCCGAGTTCACGCTGAACGGCAACCAGCGCTTCGAGCTCGTGAACTTCATCGACGGCAGCCGCACGGTGAGCGGGATACGCGACGCCCTCAGCGCTGAGTACGGCCCGGTCTCACAGGACGTCGTGGCGCACTACCTGGAGGATCTCGTGCGCGCCGGAGTCGTGGAGTGGAAGTAATCGCGGACCGGTGATTCCGCGGGTGGAACGGGGGCGGTGCCGCGCTGCGAGCGGCGCCGCCCCTCTCGCTTCAGGTGCTGCGGAGCACCGAGGCGACCCGCTGCAGGATCATGCCCAGCTCTCCGTGCAGCATCGCGAACCTGCGCTGCGCCTCATCGCCGGGCCGCTGGTCGGCGCGGCCCAACATCCCGTACAGGTACTGCAGCTGGTCGATCAGCATCGGCTGCTCGTAGCGGCCGTCGGCCGTGACCAGGGCCGCCCGCAGCGCAGCCAACCTCTCGTCGCGCTGCCGTAATGCGGTGAGGTCCTCGCCCCCCGCCTCCTCGATCTCCGGCTCCAGTGCCGCGCGCGCCGAGTCCAGCCGGGACGCGGCCCGGCGCGCCTCGCCGATCGCGTCGCGCAGCGCGAGGCTGAGGGCCAGCTGCTCCTCGAGGTCGGATTGCCCAATGCCGTCCGCCGCGACGCGGGGGTCGATTAGCAGTTCGAATGCCACGTCCGCGCTCCACTCACCCACTGTCAGCCGCACGCGGTAGAACCCCGGCGTAGCGAGTGGGCCGCCGCGGCCCGGCTCGTCGGTCTGTGCGTCCCAGGCTCCAGGGTAGCGCAGGTCCCATATGAACCGATGCATGCCTGCCCCGGTGTCCAGGTCAGGCGTGCGTCGGGGTGGCCCGCCCATCCCCGGCACCTGAGGTGCAGCGCGGGACGGCGGCTTCGAGCGGAAGCTGCGGATCACGGCTCCACCGGCATCCAGGATTTCGAGGTTCACCTCGGTGTCCGGCTCCGCCGAGAGGTAGTAGTCGATCATCACCCCCGGGGTCGGGTATTCGGGATCCTCGGGCCCGGGCTCCCGGTAGCCGCGCGACCGGTATCGCATCCTGTAGGCGGCGCGCGGCTCGAACAGGTGGTAGTCCGCTCCAGCCACGTCGGCGTCCAGCTGGTGCAGCGCCGACAGGTTGTCGAGCACCCAGAACGATCTCCCCATGGTGGAGAGCACGAGATCCCCGCGGTACACCTCGATGTCGGTTACCGGGGTGACCGGGAGATTCTGCTGGAACGGTTGCCACGTCCCGCCGTCGTCGAACGAAACGAACATCCCGAACTCGGTGCCGGCGTAGAGCAGGCCCTCGCGATCGGGGTCCTCGCGCACGACCCGCGTCGGATAGTCGGCGGGGATGCCGTTGTCGCCCGAGGTGAGGCGCGTCCAGCTCGCGCCGTAGTCGGTCGTGCGGTAGATGTAGGGCTCCCAGTCACCCAGCAGGTAGCGGTACACCGCGATGTATGCCTTCCCGGCCTGGTGCGGCGACGGTTCGATCGATTGTACGCGGCCGCCCGGCGGGAGATCGGTGGGGGTGACCTCGTCCCACCGCACACCGCCGTTTCGCGTGACGTGCACTGGGCCGTCGTTGGCGCCGGCCCAGATCTGCCCCCTCTCCAGCGGCGACTCCTCCAGCGCGTAGATCGTGCTGTAGAACTCCTCGCCCGTGATGTCCCGAGTGATCGGCCCGCCTGATATCACCTGCTTGCCGGATTCGTTGGCGGTGAGGTCGGGTGATATCGTCTCCCAGGTGAGGCCCTCGTCCGTCGTGCGATGCACGAACTGCGACGCGTGATAGACGACACCGGGGTCGTGCGGCGACACCTCGATCGGCGAGACCCGTTGGAACCGGTAGATGAGGTCGCGTGGGTTGTGCCCGTACATGTTCTGTGCGCCCACGTAGTACTGCTGCTCCTGTCCCGTGGCGAGGTTGTAGCGTCCGAACCGGCCCTTGCAGTTGGCGTAGACGATGTCCGGGTTGCCCGGCTTGGGAACCGCCGGGCCCGTCTCGCACCCGCCAATGGCGCGCCAGTATGCCGTGTGCCCGCCCGGGGCGGGGAAGGGCGGGAGACTCGGCACAGCGATTGTCGAGTTGTCCTGCTGCCCGGCGTACGCCCAGTAGGGGAACCGGTCGTCCACGTCCACCTGGTAGAGCTCCGCCGTGGGCTGGTTGCGCTGGGTCGACCAGGTCTCGCCGCCGTCCCGCGTCACGTTTGCCCCGCCGTCATTCGATTGAATGAAGAGATCGGAGTCGTTGGGGTTGATCCACATGTCGTGGTTGTCCCCGTGCGGCGTGGGGCGGCGAGCGAACGTTGTTCCCCCGTCCGTCGACTTGAAGAACCCCTCGTTGTTGACGTAGACGACGTCGGCATCGCTCGGGTCGGCGTCCACGTTGGTGTAGTAGAACGGCCGGTTGAGCAGCCCGTTGTGCGTGCTCACGAGCTCGAAGCTCTCGCCCCGGTCGTTCGAGCGGTACAGCCCACCGCCCGGGTCGGCCTCGATCAACACGTAGAGGCGGTCGGGATCAGCCGCCGACACGGCGAGGTCGCTCTTGCCCACCAGACCGTCCGGCAGCCCACCTGTGAGCCGCTCCCACGAGGTGCCTCCGTCCTCCGACTTGTACACGCCTCCCTCGCGCGCGCCGGAGATTATCGTCCACGGCTTCCGCTCGGCGCGCCACGTCGCGGCGTACAGCACGCTGGGATCGTCCGGTGCGAACTCCAGGTCCACGGCGCCGGTCGAGTCGGAGATGAACAGCACGCGCTCCCAGTTTCTGCCGCCATCCGTCGTGCGGTACACACCGCGCTCCGGGCTCGGCCCGAACGCGTGCCCGATGGCGGCCACGTAGGCGAGGTCCGGATCGGTGGGATGAACGAGCACGGCACCGATCTGGCCCACGTCGCCGAGTCCCACGAAGTCCCACGTCTCGCCCGCGTCACCCGAGCGGTACACGCCGCGCCCCGCTATCACGTTGCTGCGCAGCCCATCGGATCCCGTCCCCGCCCAGACCACACTTGAGTCGGAGTCGGCGACGCGAATCGCTCCGATCGATCCGGTTCGGAAGAACCCGTCGGACACGTTGCGCCACGTCTGCCCGTAGTCGGTCGTCCTCCACACGCCGCCACCAGTGGCGCCCATGTAGAACGTGCCGGGGAGGTCGGCGTGCCCCGCGACGGCCGTCACCCGCCCGCCGCGCGATGGACCGATCATGCGGTACTCGAGTCCCGAGAACAGGTCCGATGGGTACGTGGCGCTCTGAGGTGCGGCGTCTTGTGCTCGAGCGACTGGTGGAGCGGCGGCGGAGAGGATCCCCGCGACCGCCGCTACGGCGAGAGAGTGGCGTCTGGTCATGATGAAAGGGTTGCCACGAAGCCGCATCGCCGCAACCGGCGCTCGGATGCGCGGCATCCGGCGCCGGCGTAACTTCCTCGCAGCAGGTTGGAACTCACTCGGCGTCCGTGCGGAGGATCGATGCGCAGAGCCATGACCGGAATTCGCAGCGCAGCAGTGCTTCTCGCCCTAGCGAGCTGCGTGACCGTACAGGCCCACGCCCAGCGCACCGCCAAGCCGGTGCTGCACGGCAGCCACTGGGTGGCGATCACGGGGAAGCCGCTGGGCGCCACGGCGGGCGCGATGATGTTCCAGCAGGGAGGCAACGCGGTGGACGCCGCGTGCGCCATGCTCGGCGCCACCGCCACGATGTGGGACGTGCTTTCCTGGGGCGGGGAGACCCAGGCGCTCATCTACGACCCGCGCTCGAAGCAGGTGATCGGCATCAACGCGCTCGGCGTGGCGCCCACCGGGGCCACGGTCGAGTTCTACCGCGACCGGGGCTACGACGACTACCCGCCGCGCTACGGGCCGCTCGCGGCGGTCACGCCCGGCACCCCCGGCGGGCTCCTCGTGATGCTGGCGGAGTACGGCACTCTCAGCCTCGCGGAGGTGCTGGCGCCCTCGATCCAGATGGCCGACGGCTATCCGATCGAGGCCCAGGCGGCCAACTCCATCGAGTGGCGGAAGGAGATGATCGGTGGGTGGCGGTACTCGCGGGACGTGTTCCTCACACACCCGGGTGAGGAGCGCGAGGCGCCGCGGCCGGGAGAGATCTTCCGCCAGTCCGATTTGGCGCAGACGCTGCGCAAGCTCGTCGCAGCGGAGCAAGACGCGCTCGCCGAGGGGAAGACCCGCAAGGAAGCGATCTACGCCGCCTACGACCGTTTCTACCGGGGCGACATCGCGCGGGAGTTCGTTCGGGGCGCGCGGGAGGAGGGCGCGCTGTTCACGATGGAGGATCTGGCGGGCTGGCAGGTCCACGTCGAGCAGCCGGTGATGACCACGTACAAGGGGATCGAGGTCTACAAGCTCACGACGTGGGTCCAGGGCCCCGTGATGCTGCAGGCGCTGAACATCCTCGAGGGTCTCGACCTCCGGGCGATGGGATTCAACAGCGCCCGCTACGTCCACGCGCTGTACCAGGTGATGAACCTGGCCTTCGCCGACCGGGACTTCTACTACGGCGATCCCTACTACCCGCCCGACGAGCCCGTCGAGGGCCTGCTCTCGAAGGAATACGCGCGCGAGCGGGCCGCCCAGATCGACTGGGAGCACAACGACGCCGCGGCCGGGCCCGGCGACCCGTACCCGTTCATGGGCCGGACGAATCCGTTCCTGCACCTGCTCGAGCTGTGGGGCGAGCGGTCGGATGTGGACGTCTCGGCTGTCGATCCCGACTTCGACGAGGTCTTCCGCACGGGCACCACCTCGATCCAGGCCGCGGACGAGGAGGGCTGGGTGGTCTCGGTGACCCCGAGCGGCGGCTGGATTCCTGCCGTAATCGCCGGTCGCACGGGCGTCGGCATGAGCCAGCGCGCACAGAGCTTCGTGCTGGACGAGGGAGAGAACCCGTACAACGTGATCGAGCCGGGCAAACGGCCGCGCGCAACACTGACGCCCGGCCTCGCCCTGAAGGAAGGGCGGCCCTACCTGTCGTTTGCGGTGCAGGGCGGAGATACCCAGGACCAAAACCTGCTCCAGTTCTTCCTCAACGTGGTCGAGTGGGGGATGAACGTGCAGGAAGCCGCCGAAGCGCCCAACATCGCCTCGTACCAGATGCGCAGCTCCTTCGGCGACCACGAGTCACAGCCCGGCCGGCTCACGCTCAACGAGCTGGTGCCCGCGTGGGTCCGCAGGGACCTGCGGCAGATGGGCTACCGGCTCGACTTCCGGCAGCGCACCTCCGGTCCCATCACGGCGATCTATTTCGACTGGGAGCACGGGAGCTTCTGGGGCGGGGCCAGCGACTACGGCGAGGACTACGGGATCGCCTGGTAGGGTGGAAGCACGCCGGTGCAACCTGGGGGTCGGCCAACCGGTAGGATTGTTGTGGAACCCAGACACCGACCTTCAAGGGCTACGATGATGCGGCATACGACTCGATTCCTTCTCGCAGCACTGCTCGGGCTAACCGCGCCGCTGGTCGCACAGAGTGCGCGGGAACGCTCCGCCCAGGTCGATGTCCTGTTCGCCGACCTGGACGCGCCCGACGCGCCGGGAGCGGCCGTCATAGTCGTGAGGTACGGTGAGGTCCTGCACCGAGGCGGCTACGGCAGCGCCAACCTGGAGTACGGCCTCCCGGTCACGCCCGCCACGGTCTTCGACATAGCCTCGGTCTCCAAGCAGTTCGCCGGGATGGCCATCGCCATGTTGGTCGAGGAGGGGGCGATCTCGCTGGACGACGATATCCGGACGTACCTGCCGGAGGTCCCCGATTTCGGGAAGACCATCACGGTCCGCCACCTCGTACACCACATGAGTGGGATCCGGGACTGGCCGGGAACGCTGGCCGTCGCCGGGTGGCGCATGGATGACGTGATAACGTTCGAGCAGATCCTCCGCATGGTGCAAGACCAGCGCGCGCTCAACTTCGATCCGGGATCCGCGTACTCCTATTCCAACACGGGCTACAACTTGTTGGCGGAGCTGGTGGCGCGCGTGTCTGGGATGTCGTTCCGGGAGTGGACGGATCAGCGCATCTTCGCACCTCTCGGCATGTCGGACACGCACTTCCAGGACGACCACACCGAGTTGGTGCCGAACCGCGCCGTCGCCTACGGCCACAGCGACAGCGTCTTCACGAACCTCGCGAACGGGCTGACCGCATTCGGGTCGAGCTCCCTGCTCACCACCATCAATGACATGGCCACCTGGCTCATGAACTTCGACGATCCCGTGGTGGGAGGCGACAGCATAATCCGTCTAATGAGGACCCAGGGCGTGCTCAACAGTGGGCAACGCATCAGCTACGCATTCGGACTGAACATCGGAGACTACCGCGGCCTGCCCACGGTGAGTCACGGCGGGGCGTGGGAGGGGTTCCGCACCTTCTTGCTGCACTTCCCGGTGCAGCGCTTCGGAGTCGTCGTCCTGAGCAACGACTCCAGGGTGGCGGCGGGCAGGCGGGCTCACCAGGTGGCCGACGTCTATCTGTCCGAAGAGCTGCAGCCCCAGCGCGCGGTGGCCACCAACTGGGCGCTGCTGCCCGAAGTCGACGTCTCCCCGGAGGTGCTGGAGGAGTACACCGGCACGTACAAGCTGGGCCCGGGGCGGCTGGTGACGCTGACCCGGCAGGCGGACAGCCTGATGGCTCAGGCGACCGCGGAAGAGCGGTTTCCGACGCGCGCTGTGTCGGAGACCGAGTTCTACGTGCCGGCCTACGGCGCCTCGATCCACTTCCGCCGGGACACTAGCGGCGTCGTGAGTCATGCCGAGTACCGGGGAATCCGCGCCGAGCGCGTTGAGCCCTACATCCCGTCACCCGAGGACTTGCCGGCCTACGAGGGGGTTTATTACAGCGAGGAGCTCGACACGAGTTACGAGGTGATGGTGCAGGACGGAGAGTTGATCGCCGGCCACCGCCGCCACGGCGACATCCTGCTGCTGCCGCTGCTGGAGGACGAGTATCGGGGGGAGGCCTGGTTCCTGCGCGAGGTGAAGTTCCTGCGGGACGAAAGCGGCGCCGTCACCGAGATGATGATCTCGAACGGGCGATCCCGCAATTTGCGGTTCCGGAAGGTGGCGCGCTGAGGAGCCGTACCGGCTTTGCAAGCGTGAATAGTCACCGCCCCGTTCTTCCACCGTTCCACAAAATCAACCACCTAGACATGCAGGGCGCGCAGGGTCGAGATCCCAAATCTCCACCCGCAGCTTGACCCCCTTATCCAGCGGGTGTTACGTGTGCCGTAACGGCCAACGGAGGGTATGCAAGGACGACCGCTGCCAAGAAACTGCGTCCACCACGCCGGAACCGTAACTGCCTGATACGCGGCAAGCGGTTCACGCCCAAGCGTAAGGACGCCCAGTTCTGCTCTGACGCCTGCCGCCAGAAAGCCCACCGCTGGCGCAGGGAACGAAAGGAGGGATGGCGTGCGGTTAGCGCTAGCCAAGAAGCTCTACGATTGGATCGAACGCGAGGCGAGTGTTTGCCAAACCCTCGGTGACAAGGCGTGGAGTGACGGGTTCGAAGACAAGCTGTGGGCCGTTGTAGCCGACGACCTGGCCCCGGACGACCTCATGGCGTGGGAGAAGTTCTTATACGGGAAACGTTACAGCTCTGCGCACGACCTCGAGGTCGCGGAAACCAAGCACGACCTAACCACAGAGCTAAACGAATATGTCATCGAACGACCCGAGCTCAGTGCCATGCCGGGGTGGAGAATGCACAAGGCGTTACCACCATACCTCAGGGAGTATCACCGGCGGGCGTTTCCCAAATGGACGTGGAGCCGCTGGGCGCATTATTGGTTTGAACTCAAGCATCAGTGGCGCACCCTGCGCTACCGGCTCCGGAAGTAGGAGGCCAACGATGAGTGAGAAACGCCTGTTCAAGTACACCGCGGTCCAGTTCTAGCCCGGCGACGGCGAACGCCGTCCAACAGACGCTGCTGCGTGAGGAGGAGTGAGAGTCTCATATACCTCTATCGAGTACATCCTTGTTAAGGACTCTCCACTCGTAGGGGGCGCCAAAGCAAACGTACCCACCAAACGTCCCTAGACAGAATCGGCGGGTACGCTAAGTTGTTACACCGTAGGAACTACGGGGCGGTAGCTCAGTTGGGAGAGCACCGGCTTTGCAAGCCGGGGGTCGTGGGTTCGAATCCCATCCGCTCCATGCACGACGCCGCAACGAAAGACGGGCAGGGGGTGGCTCACACCTCCTGCCCGTCCATGTTTCCGAGACGCCGCTGACTAATACGGAATCACAAGCGCCCAGCCGAGCCTGACAGAGATCTCGATCTTCAGGCCGTAGAACTCCACGTCGATGGAGTTGAGCCGCCAGGCAGCCATGTCGCTCTCGAGGAACCACACCCCGAACCTGGTGATCATGTTGAAGCCCGCCCCGAAGCGCGCCGTGAAGTCGGTGAAGCTATCGAGCGCGTCGTCCTGGGGGTTGGTGGCCACGACGCCGGCGCCCGCGTACAGGTACGGCACGAATCCGCTGGCCGTGGGCCAGCCCAGCTGGACGTCCGCCATGAAGTAGTTGCGGCGAAAGTCCCGATTGGTGACCTCCGGGAAGATCTCGAACAGCCGGTCGCCCACCCAGTTGGTCGAGACAGTCGTGGCGCTGAGACGGAGCGACGCCTTGTCGTGGAATTGCCACCCGAAGCCGGCCCCGTAACTCCACGAGGCGGCGAACTTGTCGCCCACCTCCGAGAGGTCGGATACCGGCCACCACCGAGCACCATGCACGAAGATCAGGATGGCGCTCGTCTGGGCCCGGGCCGGTGCGGCCCAACCTACGGCGAGTGCCGCGGCTGCCAGGATCGTCAGTAGGGTCTTGCGCATTGCCGTCCGTTCGTCAGCCTGCTGCCTCGAGGCGCTTGGCGACCTCGTCCCAGTTGACCACGTTCCACCAGGCCGCGATGTAGTCCGGCCGCTTGTTCTGGTACTTGAGGTAGTACGCGTGCTCCCACACGTCGAGGCCCAGGATCGGCGTCCTGCCCTCCATCAGCGGGCTGTCCTGATTGGGTGTGCTCTCCACGGCCAGCTTGGCGCCGCTCGCCACCAGCCAGGCCCAGCCGCTGCCGAAACGGGTCGCGGCTGCGTTGGAGAACTGCTCCTTGAACGTGGCGAAGTCGCCGAACGTGGACTTGATGGCGTCCCCCAGCTTGCCGCCGGGCTCGCCGCCGGCGCCCGGTCCCATCACGGTCCAGAACAGTGAGTGGTTCGCGTGCCCGCCGCCGTTGTTGCGGACGGCCGTGCGGATGCCCTCGGGCACGCTATCGATGCCCTTGATGAGGTCCTCGACGGTCTGGCCCTGGAGGTCGGGGTGCTTCTCCAGAGCCGCGTTCAGCTTGGATACGTAACCTGCGTGGTGCTTGCTGTAGTGGATCTCCATCGTGCGCGCATCTATGTGCGGCTCGAGGGCGTCGTAAGAGTACGGGAGCTTCGGGAGGTCGTATGCCATGTTGCGCTACTCCAGTTCACGTAATTCCTTTGTGGGACAGTAATTAGCCACGGCGAGCTGGGTAACACAAGAGAGAATGTATAGCGAAGGCGCGGACGCGCAGGATCTCTGACGCGGCGCTCACACGGCAACCGTATCACTTGTAGCGGCGCCCAACCGGCCATACGTTCACGACAATGACGCACACAGACAGCGAGTCCACCTCCCGCCCCGAAGTGGGCGAGCCGCTCAACGAGCGCGGGCTGAGAATCCTGGCCGACGTGGCCGGGTACCTGGCCGCAGGTCTGGGCTCCGAAGAGGTGCTCACCCGGGTGGCCGGCGTCTTGGCGCGCGGCCTGGGGGCTGATCACTGCCGTATCTGGGTGCGCGCAGCCGATGGCACGGCCTATCGGGCCATCGTGGGCGAGGGGTTCGACACACCCGGTGACATGTCTGCCGAGGACGTCGGGCACTGGCTCGCCGGCACCGAGAAGGCGCAGCTCGATGGGGACACCTGGCATCTCCGCCTGCCGCTGGCGTACGAGGGCGAGCGTCTGGGGCTGCTCGAAGCGCGGGTCGCCAACGGTGAGAGCGCGGCGGCCCTCAGGAACGTCGTGGAGATCGTCACCAACATCCTGTCTCCCCTCATCGCTTCGTTCGAGCTTTCCGAGGACCTCGCCAGCGAGGTCGCCGCCCGGACCCGTGAGATCGAGGCCCAGCGGCGCTTCACGTCGAAGATCATCGACTCGCTTCCGGTCGGATTGTATGTGATCGATCGGGAGTACCGCATTCAGGCCTGGAACCGCAAGCGCGAGACTGGAACGCGCGGCGTGGACAGGGGCGAGGTGCTCGGACGCACCGTGTTCGAGGTCCTGCACCGCCAGCCCAGAGTGCTCCTCAAGCGCGAGTTCGACCGCGCCTTCACCACGGGCCAGATGGAGCAGGTGGATACGGAGTCCACCGCGTCGGGGGAGCTGCGCCACTATCGGGTCACCAAGGTTCCCATGCGCGTGGACGACGAGGACGTGACTCACGTCATCACGATCGGGGAGGACATCACCGACTGGAAGAAGGTCCAGCAGCAGGTGTCGCACTCCGAGAAGCTGGCGGCCGTGGGTCAGCTGGCGGCCGGTGTGATGCACGAGATCAACAACCCGCTCGCCACGATCGGGGCGTGTGTGGAGGCGCTGTCCCTGCGGGCCGAGGATCTTCCGTTGATGGAGCGGCAGGGCTACGAGGAATACCTCCACATCGTGGAGTCCGAGTTGGCCCGCTGCAAATCGATCGTGGACGGGCTGCTGGATTTCTCGCGGCCCAAGGGGCGGGTGAAGCGCGAGAGCGACGTGAACCAAATCGTTGAGGACGCCCTGTTCCTGGTCAAACACCACGACAAGTTCAAGCGCATCACCCTCGAGCGGGACATGCCCGACGGGCTGCCAGCGATCAAGGCAAACGTCGAGCAACTCATCCAGGTGTTCCTTGCCCTCATGCTGAACGCGATCGACGCAATGGAGGGGAAGGGCATCATGAGGGTGCGAACCCATGTCAATCCGTTGCGCGCCGACGAGGTCGTGATCGCATTCCAGGACACCGGGATGGGGATCCCCCGGGAGGATCTGCCGAAGATCTTCGAGCCGTTCTACACGACGAAGCTCCCGGGCCAGGGCACCGGGCTGGGTTTGTCCATCTGCTACGGCATCGTGCAGGAGCACGGGGGGCGCATGGTCGTGGACTCGCAGATCGGGCAGGGATCCGTGTTCGAGGTGTTCCTCCCGCTTGGCGGCTCCGCCGAGGTCCGCACATGAAGGTCCTCGTCGTCGAGGATGACCGCACGGTCGGGCAGTTCGTCCGGCGCGGGCTCGAGGAGCAGCGCTATCAGGTCGATCTCGTTGGGGAAGGAGGGGAGGGGCTCGAACGCGCCTCTCACACCAGTTACGACGTAATCGTGCTGGACCTGCGGCTCCCGGTGATGTCGGGGATCGAGGTGCTGCGCACGCTCAGGGACCGGGGCATCGCCACGCCGGTGCTGGTGCTCACCGCGCAGGACGCCGTGGAGTCGAAGGTCCAGGCGCTGCGAACCGGGGCCGACGACTACGTCACCAAGCCCTTCGCGTTCGAGGAGTTGCTAGCCCGGGTCGAGGCGCTGGGACGCCGCCCCATAGAGATAGTGCCGCCCGTACTGCAGGTCGCCGACCTGGTGGTGGACACGGGCAAGCACGAGGTGCGCCGCGGCGACCAGGTAATCGAGCTGACGCCGAAGGAGTACTCGGTCCTGGAGTACCTCGCGCGCAATGCTCCCAGGGTAATGTCCCGTACGCTGATCACCGAGTACGCCTGGGATTACCACTTCGATCCGGGCACCAACATCGTGGACGTCGTCATCAACCGCCTGCGCAAGAAGGTGGACCACGGCCCCGGTCCCAGGCTGATTCACACCATCCGCGGTGTGGGGTACGTGCTGAAGGTGGAATAGGCAGATGCAGACCATCCGCGCGCGCCTCGCGGTGGGTTATGCCATGGCGCTGGGCGCCACTCTCTTCGTATTCGCGGGCATCATCTACATCGCGCAGGGCTCACAGGCATTCGCCGAGCTCGACAGCCGGGTCAGGGTGGAGTCGGATCTGATCGCGGCTATTCTGGGTGAGTCGTTCCGCGCGCGCGTGCGGGTCGTCGTGGCGGATCCGTTGGGCAGGCCGGTGCTCACGCCGGACGTCGCGTCGCTGCTCGAGGGAGTTCCGGGTTACGTGATCGTGGTGGGTCCGGAACGCGCGCTGCTCCATCTGTCGGCCGAAGCCCGGTCCCTGCCGTTCGGTTCGGCTCGGGCCCTGATCGACGTGGCCGAGGACCCGATTGCCGGCGGATTCGGGCTGGTGGATCTCGCGCCGCCCGTTGGACAGGTGCGCTACTTCGTCCGGCCCATCTCGGAGGCGGGCCCGAACGTGGCGGCCGTGGTCTCGGCGGCGCCGACCTCTGGCTTCGTCGTCAGCCCCCCGCGCCTGCTCACTGCCATGCTGTGGACCGGTCCGTTCATCCTCGTCGTGTCGCTCGTGATCGGATACCTGTTGGTGGGGCGCACGCTGAAGCCGGTCGACCTCATCGTGGACGAGGTCGAGGCGATCAGCGACGGCCGCAGTCTGCACCGGCGCCTGGCCGAGCCGACGTCCTATGACGAGTTGGCGCGCCTGACGGTGACCCTGAACGCGATGCTGTCGCGCCTCGAGAAATCGTTCGGCACGCTGCGTCGCTTCACGGCCGACGCGAGCCACGAGCTCAAGACGCCGCTCACGGTGCTGCGGACTGGCATCGAGCGCTCGCTCACGCATCCGACGACATCGCCAGACGTGATGGAGACGCTCGAGGAGACGCTGCTCGAGGTGAACCGGATGGCTGAGCTGGTGGACTCCCTGTTGACGCTGGCTCGCGCAGACGAGGGCCGGGCTCCGCTGCACCTCGACGACCTCGACCTGCGCGAGACGCTCGCCGAGCTGGCCGAGACCGCGAGCATCCTGGGCGAGCAGGCCGCGGTGGAGGTTGCCGTGGAAGTGCCGCCGGAGGCGGTCCGAATGCACGCCGACCGGAGTCGGCTGCGCCAACTGCTCCAGAACCTGTTGTCCAACGCCATCAAGTACACGTCCGCCGGCGGCGAGGTCTGGATCGGATCGGCGCTGGAGGACGGAAACGTGGTGCTCACCGTGCGCGACTCGGGAATGGGGATCGCGCCCGGCGACCTCGAGCACATCTTCGACCGCTTCTGGCGCGCCGATCAGGCCCGGAGCCGCACCGGGTCACGGCCCGGAGCCGGCCTGGGGCTCGCCATCTGCAAGTGGATCGCCGAGGCGCACGGCGGGTCCATCGAAGTGCAGAGCAAGCCGGGGCGGGGAACCACGTTCACGGTCGTCCTGCCCCTGGGCCTGGACCAGGATCAACCCCTCCCCTAGCGTCCCGGCCGCCGGCGGGTCAGGTTCGTGGACGCCGGAAATAGCAGCCGTAACGCGATTGTTAACGTTTTGTAATCTTCCTTGAAGCTCTTGCCCAGTTTGCTGGTAGCCAAGCTTGTGCTCGGCGGTGTAGAATTGTCTCGACGGCCAACGTGGACCTGGAGGTAGGCGTGTTTGACGTTTTGGTCGAATCGGATCGACGCGGAAGACGGGACTTCAAGGGCACCATCTGGGGCATGCTCACGTCCACGGTGGCCCAGTTCGTCCTGATCTCAGCCGCGGTGATGGCGACGATGGGAGTGGCCGAGGAAGTTACGTCGGTCGACCTCGATACGATCATGCTGGTGATGGACGAGCCCGAGCAGGAAGAAGAGCCTGAACCGGAGGAGGAGCCCCCTCCGATCATAACGTCGCTCAATCCGCCGCCGCGAGGATTCCAGGTTCTCACGGCCCCGATTGAGATCCCCACCGAGATTCCGGCGGTCGACCTCGAAGAGCGCTTCGATCCGCGCGACTACAGCGGAGTGGGCATTGAGGGCGGCGTGTTCAGCGGGGTTGAGGGCGGGACCGGCCCGGTCGATCTGGAGCAGGTCTTCGCCGAGTCCGTGGTGGACGAGGTGCCCGAGCAGATCTCCTGCCCGCCGGTGGACTACCCGCGCATGATGCAGCAGGCCAATATCGAGGGCCAGGTGCTGCTCCAGTTCGTGGTAGAGACGGACGGCCACGTGAAGAGCGAGAGCATCCAGACCCTCAGCGCGAGCCACCAGTCGTTCGAGCAGCCCGCGCGGAACCTGATCGCGAGGTGCCTGTTCCGGCCCGGCCGGGTGCGGGCGAAGCCGGTACGTGTGCTGGTGCAGCTGCCCATCTTCTTCACGCTTCAGGGCAGAGGCTGACTTTCTTCAGTTCTCTATAGAATCAACGGTACGACGCATCTCGTAAGTGGAGGCCCAGTAGACCATGGAAGTATCACTACTCTTACTTTGGCACGACGCCGGTTGGTTCGCGCGCATCATCATCTTCATCTTGGGCGTGATGTCCGTGATCTCGTTGGGCACCGGAGTCCAGAAGTGGTGGCGGTTCCGCAAGGCGCGCAGGGCGACCGCGAAGTTCGCGCCTGAGTTTGCGCGCTATCTGCAGGAGGAGCAGCTCGACCAGGCGATCGAGCTCGCCGAGACCGCCAAGGAGTCACACGTGGCCCGCGTGCTCGGTGAGGCGCTGGCCGAGGTGAAGCCGCTGCTGCGCGATCGCGCGACCATCACGAGCGCGGACATCAACTCCGCCGAGCGGGCGATCGAGCGGCAGATGTTGATCATCCTGTCCGAGCTCAAGCGCGGCCTGGCCATTCTGGCCACGGTCGGCTCGACGGCTCCGTTCGTGGGGCTGCTCGGCACCACGATGGGCATCGTGAACTCCTTTACGGGCATGGCGACGAGCGGCACCGGCGGCTTGGCTGCGGTCTCCGCTGGTATCGCCGAGGCGCTGATCACCACCGCGTTTGGTCTGGCCGTCGCGATTCCGGCGGTGTGGCTGTTCAACTACTTCCAGACCAAGGTGGAGAACATGACGGTGGAGATGACCTACACGTCGAAGGAGATGGTCGACTACCTCATCAAGAGCGTCGGCAGCGAGTTCGGACGGTCGATCTTCACGAAGGAGTTCCAGGCGCAGCAGGCGGCCTCGGGACCCACCAGCAAGTAGTCGGCGCTGCCAACCCAATGAGGAGTACCTGAGCTATGGGTATGCAGGTAGGCGGAAGCGGATCACTAAAGGCCGAGCCGAACGTGGTCCCGATGATCGACATCATGTTGGTGCTGCTGATCATCTTCATGATCGTCACACCGGTCATCACGGCGGGGTTCCAGGCCGAGATGCCGCTGGGCAAGAACATCGAGGCGCGTCCCGATGATCCTGAGGACGTGGTGCTGGGGATCGACCAGGACGGCGTGTTCTATCTGGACCCCGGCACGGGCCAGATCGGCATCGTTCCCGAGGGCCAGCTCGAGGATGTGCTGCGACAGGTGTTCGACACCCGGACCAAGGACAAGATCCTGTACTTCCGCGCGGACAAGTCCCTGCCGTTCGGTCGCATCCAGGAAGCGATCGAGACAGCCAGGACCGCGGGAGTGCGCGTGCTCGCCGCCATCACTGAACAGAAGCGGGAAGAGAGAGCGGGCATCTTCGGGGGAGGGGGAGACTAACCATGGCACTCCAACTCCCTGAAGCGACAGAGAGCTTCAACGCCGAGCCGAATGTCGTTCCGATGATCGACATTCTCCTGGTGCTGCTCATCATCTTCATGATGCAGATACCACTCTCTCGGAAGGCGATGGATGTACAGGTACCGCCCCTGAGCACCGGCCAGCAGCAGTCGGCCGGCCCCAGCAACAACATCGTGCTGGAGCTCATGGCGGATGGCGGATACACGATCAACGGCCAACCGGTCGAGTTCGCGAATCTCGACCGGGAGTTTCACACGATTTACGACAACCGTCCTGCGAAGATCCTGTTCGTCAAGTCGGCCCCAAACCGGCGTTACGAGGAAGTGATCGATGCCATGGACACCGCCCGCGGAGCGGGCGTGCAGGTCATCGGGTTTACGCCGCCGGATCCCAGCAGCGACTGACGGCGGGGCCAGCGACGCGGGACGGGGCGCGGGAGCCGAAACCGGAAGGCTCCCGCGCCCGTGGTGTATAATGGAGCCATGAGACCGCCGCGCCCTCCCACCGCGCGCCTTCCGCGCGACGAAGTCCGCTTCATCCCGGGAGTGGCGTTCTCCGCACTGGTTCACGCCGCCATCCTCATCCTCATCATCGTCGTCGCGGCATCCACCGCCCAGGTGTTCACTTCGCTGGGGGGCCCCGGACCGGCCGGAGGCGGTGGTGGCGGCGGCAGCGGGATCGTGCGCTATGTAGAGCTGCCTGCCGCGGCGTCCGCAGCTCCGGCCGTGGCCCGGCCGGAGCAGGAGTACGTCGAGCTCGCCCTACCCAAGCCGGCTCTGGCCCTCTCGGACGAGTCCCAACTGTGGCGACCGCCGGCGCTGCGCCAACCCGCATTGCAGGCCGTGCAGCTGGGCCGTGGTGCGGGCACGGGAGGCGGGCCCGGAGCCGGGAGCGGGACGGGTGGCGGCATCGGGAGTGGGCAGGGCACCGGCGTCGGTGCGGGCCAGGGCCCCGGCAGCGGCGGCGGGTCCGGGGTGATACCACCCGAGCCCCGGTTCATAACGCTGCCCCCTGACCGGCCCAGGGAGCTGAGGGGAAAGGCGTTCGACGTACACTTCTGGGTCAACGAGCGCGGGGAAATCACCCGCGTCGAGGTCGATCCGCAGATTGAGCACGCCGAGTACCGCGCCAGGTTCATGGAGCAGGTGCGGCAGTTCGAGTTCAGACCGGCGCGAACGCTCGACGGAACCCCCGTCGCAGGTCACGCCGTCGTCCAAATCACGCTATAATCCAGCGATCATCTTGGTCATGGGACGACTCCGGCCTCCACCGGCCGGGCAGCGGAGTCCCACTCGAGCGGCGTGACCGCCGCGCTCGACGACACCTCTAGCGGAGGGACATACCAGGTGCCCAAACGGGTGGTTTGGCCGATCCTCGCCCTCGCGGTTCTGTTCGGAGCGCCGCTCGCAGCACAGGAGATCGAGGTGGAGATGCCGGCCGTGGTGCTCAAAGGCATCTCCCTCCATGTCACCGTCACGGCGCCGCGGTCGCTCGACACGCTGCAGGTGGAGGTGCTGACCGCCGACGGGACGCTGCTGGGTGAGGCGCTCGTGCCGCCGCTGGGCGCAGTGACGTTCACCGACATCGTGATCGAGAGCGGCGATCAGCTGCCGCTCACGGTCCGGGCTGGTGATACCGAGGTCACCGTCTCGCGGCGGGCCTTCCCAGCGTGGTTCTCGATCCTGCCGCCACTTCTCGCGATCGTCCTGGCGCTCGTGTTCCACGAGGTGGTCAGCAGCCTGTTCCTCGGGCTCTGGCTCGGATGTCTCTTCCTCGCCGGCTACAACCCGTTCGCCGCGCTGCTGATGACCATCGACCGGTTCATCATGCCGGCGCTTGCGGACCCGTCGCACGCTTCGATAGTGATCTTCTCGCTGCTGCTGGGCGGCATGGTCGGCTTGATGACGCGCATGGGCGGGACGCGCGCCATCGTGGAGGGCGTCACTCCGCTGGCCACGACTCCGCGCCGAGCGCAGCTCGCTACGTGGCTCGCCGGGCTCGCGGTGTTCTTCGACGATTACGCCAACACTCTGATCGTGGGGAACACCATGAGGCCCCTAACGGACAAGCGGGGGATCTCGCGCGAGAAGCTGGCTTACATCGTGGACTCGACCGCCGCTCCGGTGTCGGCGATCGTGTTCGTGTCGACGTGGGTGGGTTACGAGATCAGCCTCATTGGCGACGGCATGCGCCTGGCCGTGGATCAGGGAGTGGCGACCGGCGCGGCGGCCGAGCAGCTGACTGCCGCCTCACCGTTCGGCGTCTTCCTGATGTCCATCCCGTACCTGTTCTACCCGATCCTGGCCATCATCGCGGTGGCCATCTTCGTGATCTCGCGGCGCGACTTCGGGCCCATGCTCAAGGCGGAACAGCGCGCAGCTTCGGGCGGCGGCCTGTTCCGGCCGGGAGCGCAGCTGGCCGCAGACCTGGAGGGTGAGCTGGGCGCCGAGCCGGACGGCACCCCACTCAGGTGGTGGAACGGCGTGCTCCCGGTGCTGACAGTGGTCGTGGTCGTGCTGGGAGGGCTCGTGTGGACGGGGACCAGGGGCCTCTCCGAGGCGGGCCTGACCGGCTTCCAGGAAACGTCGCGCTACATCCTCAACAACACCGACGCATTCTCCACTCTGCTGTGGGGCTCCTTGATGGGCTGTCTGGTCGCGATCGCGCTGGCTACCTCGCAGCGGATCCTGACCCTCTCTCAGTCGGTCAGCGCACTGATAGGAGGGATGAAGGCCATGGTGCTCGCCATGGCGATCCTGGTGCTCGCCTGGTCGCTCGGCGAGGTCACGAGCTCGCTCTCGACCGCCTCATTCCTGTCGAGTGTGCTCTCGGAGCGGCTTCCCCTGTCGCTGTTGCCTGCCGCGGTCTTCGTGGTGGCGGCGCTGATCGCGTTCGCTACGGGAACCTCGTGGGCCACGATGGCGATCCTGATCCCGCTCGTGGTGCCGCTGGCCGTGGCGTTGGGCGGTGGGCTTGGGGGCGGCGCCGCAACGGGCGCATTTGTTGGCGGCATCGCGGCGGTGCTCGCGGGGGCGATATTCGGCGATCACTGCTCGCCCATCTCGGATACGACCGTGCTGAGCTCGATGGCGTCGGGATGCGACCACGTGGACCACGTGCGCACCCAGCTCCCCTACGCGCTGGTGGTTGCCGGCGTCTCCGTCGTGGCGCTGATCATCCTCGGCACCGTGCTGGCGTCCTCGCCGTGGGGCGCGCTGGCCATGCTCCTGGTCGGAGCCGCGGTGCTCTACGCAGTCGTCCGCGTCTTCGGCAGAGACAGCAGGGAGAGGCAGGTGGAGTAGGGGAACGGGGAAGGGTACGACTGCGACAGTTCGCGAATCGAGTGGGCGGGATCCACCGAAGCGGAGCTCAAGGCTGACAAGCGGCGAGGCCGGACTGTCACCGGAGCGAATGTCGGTTCACCGCGCAAGCGATGCTTGGAGTGTGCACGGGGACCGTCGCGCGCGAACCGCAATTCGTGGAGGTGATCGACCGGTCAAGCCGCTGCGCCCAGGAGTACAGCCGCTCAGGTGCCCGCCAGCAACTCCGCGGCCATGCGCACGGCGCCGAGCGCCGGGTCCACGGGAGCCTCACTGATCTCGATCGCCGGCATGTCGTGCCGGATGATATCCACCAACAGCTCGCGCACAGGCGAGCCAGCCCGGATCAGGCCGCCGCTCAGAGCCAGCGGCACGCGGCTCTCGCCGGCGAACGCCGGAAGCAGGGCCGCGACGTGGTGTGCCAGGTCGATCGCCGCCTCCCGAACGAGGTCGCGCGCACCCAGGTCCCCGGCCTCTGCCGCTTCGAGCACGTTGGCGGCGAGCGCGGCCACAGCCGTGTGATCCGCCGTTCGCGCCCACTGGCTGAGCTCCTCGATCGAGTCGGTGCCGGTTGCCTGCAGCAACCGCTCCGCCAGTCCGGTCTGGATATCGCGGCCGTCGGCCGCCCGCCCTACGGCGCGGAGCGCACCGCTCGCCAGCGCGTAGCCGCTACCCTCGTCGCCGTGGCGCCACCCCAGGCCGCCGACGCGCCTGAGTTCACCGGCCGGGTCCTGGGCGAATGCAATCGAGCCCGTCCCCGCCGCGAGCAGAATGCCCGGACCGGAGGAGAAGGCCGCAGCCAGGGCGATCTCGCCGTCGGTGACCACCCGAATCCTGGTCGATCCCCACTCGCCGGACAGGGCCTCGGCGAGCGCGTGCTGCTGTTCGGGCGCGCCGGCGCCGGCGGCGCCAACGACGGCCGCGTCGGGAGCCTCGCCCAAGCCGGCCGCCTGTAAAGCGCGGCGCGAGACTTCGAGGATCGCCCGCGCCGATTCCGGCGCGGCGCCCGGACGCAGGGCCCCCGCCGCTCCGGTCTCCCGGCCCAGCGGCTCGAGGGTAGCG
>Ga0255055_10001098_pt1 | contig 20399 bp, 19 predicted proteins | sample JV7_2_27_MG_FD_188633 | JGI IMG/M metagenome (GOLD analysis project Ga0255055, IMG submission 188633) | Seawater microbial communities from Jervis Inlet, British Columbia, Canada - JV7_2_27 | ecosystem: Environmental > Aquatic > Marine > Inlet | place: Canada: British Columbia | collected...
CGGGGTTCCTGGGATCGTCCTCTGGGATGCCGGCCTCCACCTTTCCAACCAGGTCGGCTCCTACATCTGCGGTTTTCGTGAAGATGCCGCCGCCCACGCGTGCGAACAGGGCGATGGAAGAGGCTCCCATGGCAAAGCCGTTTATGTACTTGGCTGTCTCAGGATCCCCGAACATGATAAAGAGGATGCCGACACCGATAAGGCCGAGGCTCGCCACGGACATGCCCATGACAGCGCCGCCGGCGAAGGCAACACTAAGAGCTTTGGCCTGACCGCTCTCTGTGGCGGCCTGGGAGGTCCTGACGTTGGCCCGGGTGGCAGCCTTCATTCCGAAGTAGCCGGCAAGCATGGAGCAAAGGGTGCCGCCCAGGAATGCCAGGGCGGTCTGGGATCCCAGCTTCCAGTACAGCAGGGTGAAAACGATGACGATGAACCCGACCAGGATCGTAGACTGGCGCTTGAGGTAGACCATGGCGCCGTCGTGGATCATCTCCGAAAGCTCGGCCATGGCGTCGGTCCCGACGGGCTGCTTCTTGATGTAGAGGAACACCCCCAGGGCGAAGAGCAGGCCCGCCGCACCGAAGAGCGGGGCAAGGTTTGTCCAGATCATATTCCCTCCTTGTTTTCCTTAATAACCAAAGTTACGGGATCGGTGATCCCTTCAAAAATGACTCTCTGAGTGAGCCGCACGGTCTCGTCGATGACCTTCTTGACTACCGGTAGCTCAGCTTCCTCGAAAGGCATGAGAACGTAATCGCTCTCAGCCATACTCTCTTCTAAAGGACGTCCGATACCCAGTCTTATCCGGGCGAAATCCTCGTGACCGAGGTGCTCCACGATGGATTCCATACCCCTGTGGCCGGCTGTCCCGCCCCGCGGGCGGAATCGGACCGTTCCCAGCGGAAGGTCCAGGTCATCCACGATGATGAGGACCCTGGAGGCCTCCACCTTTTCCTTCGCGGCGAGGGGGCCGATTATCTCGCCGCTCCTGTTCATGTATGCGAGGGGCTTGGCCAGCATGATGCTGTCGCCCCTTCTCCTTCCCCTCCCGAGGAGAAGGTACTTGCCTGCCTCGCCAAAAGGGATCTTCCAGCGAAGTGCAAGGGCATCGAGTGCCATGAAACCCAGGTTGTGCCGGGTATTTTGGTAACCGGGACCAGGGTTCCCCAATCCCGCGATCAACCACATTCAGAAGGCTGCAAGGAGGATTACTCCTCCCCGGTCTCCTCCGCTTCGGATTCCTTCTCCGGAGCCTCGCCTTCCACTTCCTCGACCTCTTCCCCTTCCACTTCCTCTTCCTCTTCGGGTTCGACCTCGACCACAGGAGCTACGACGGTCAGGATGGTGAAGTTGGTGTCATGGGGTATTGTGATGCCGGCAGCAACCGTCAGCTCCTCAACGTGGACCGTATCCCCGATCTCGAGTTCGGTGACATCGAAGGTGATGGAATCCGGAATGACGTTGGGCAGACAGGAGATCTCCAGTTCCCTTCTCTTCATCTCAAGGATACCGCCGTCGAGCTTGACGCCCTTGGCCGTGCCCACGATCTCGATGGGTACCATGACCGAGATCACTTCGTCCATGGCGATCTCCAGGAGGTCCATGTGGAGAATAAGGTCCTTGTAGGGGTGCTTCTGCACTTCCTTGATAAGGACGTTCTGACTGCCGCTCCTCTCGCTGCCCTTGACCTCCAGCTCCAGGACACTGGTCCTGGCTCCGGCGGTGGACAGGAGCTGGTTGAGTTCGTAACTGTCCAGGGAAAGGGAGACTCCGTCATGGCCCTGCCCATAAAGGACGGCCGGGATCCTGCCGGCCTGGCGCATCTTCCTGGCCACGCCCTTGCCGGTGTGCTCTCTTTCTTCGGCTGTGATCTTCAATGTTGACATTCTGTTGTTTCCTCCTTTTTATGCCGTCTCGTCAGACAAACAGTGAACTGACGGATTCGTTATTATGGATCCTGCGGATCGCTTCCGCGAGGAGTTCACCCACGCTCAGCTGGACTATCTTGTCACATTTTGAGGCTTCCTCACTGAGGGGGATGGTGTCGGTTACGATGATCTTTTCAGCAGGTGAGTCGGTAAGGCGCTGGATCGCCGGACCGGAGAACACCGGGTGGGCCGCGCAGGCTAATATGGGTCCCGCGCCGGCCGCTTTAAGCGATTCAAGTCCCTGGGTCAGGGTGCCGCCCGTGTCGATCATGTCGTCGACCACTATAGCCGCCTTGCCCTCAACATCACCGATGATGTTCATCACCTCGCTGACGTTGGGGTTGGTCCGGCGCTTGTCGATGATGGCGAGCCCAGCGCCGAGTCTTTTTGCGAAGGCCCTTGCCCTTTCCACACCTCCGGCATCAGGGGACACGACCACGACCTCTCCCAGATTAAGATCGGTCAGGTAGGACAGGAGCACTGGCGCTGAATAAAGGTGGTCCACCGGGATGTCGAAAAAGCCCTGGATCTGACCGGCGTGAAGATCCATGGTCAGTACCCTGGAAGCCCCTGCGACAGTGATCAGGTCGGCCACGAGTTTAGCTGTTATGGGAGCCCTCGGGGCGACCTTTCTGTCCTGTCGGGCGTAACCGAAGTAGGGGATTATGGCCGTTATTCGCCAGGCGGATGCCCTCTTCAGGGCATCGATGAGGATCAGAAGCTCCATGAGGTTGGTGTTGCCCGGCCGGCAGGTGGATTGGATCACGAAGGTATCCGCTCCCCGGATATTCTCAGAGATCTCCACCATAATTTCTTCGTCTGAGAACTCCCTTACGACAGCGTTCCCAAGGGGTTCATTCAGGTGCTTGCAGATCCGCCTGGCCAGTTCGGGATTGGCGTTGCCGGTAAACAACTTGATGTGGCTGTTCATCGTTAGTCTGTTCTCGCTTCGCTGCAGTTTGTTTTCATATTGGCTGGGGCGGTAGGATTCGAACCTACAAATGCGGGAACCAAAATCCCGTGACTTAGCCGTTTGTCGACGCCCCAGTACGCTTCTTTGCTCTTAACCTCGTAAAAAATTCCCCGCGTACTGCTTTACGAGGCGATTACGCCTCTGGCGTGACTCTCCCGTCCCGCCGATGGCGGGACGGCTTGATGGTCTTTTGAAAAGGCCATCACTATTCTTCGTAACCAAAGGCCTTTTCGGGGTCGTCCGAACCCTCGATAACTGGGTTTTCCTCCGCGCCCTTTTCTGATTCTTCAGGCTGATCGGGCTCTACAGGTGAAGAGTCCTCGACCGTGCCTTCCTCCTCAGTGGCTTCAGCTGCAGTAGTCTCCGTGATCTCGTCCCCATCCGTGTCTACGTTATCTGCTTCAGCATCGCCTTCAAAAAGCGTCGTATCGCTTTCGTCGTCTATGGACTCCCCTTCTGAGGAATCACCTTCGGAAGCATCGTCTTCGAGGTCCATCGCGTCGCTTCCGGCGATTACCGAATCGCCTTCGGGGGATTCGTCTCCTGTGTCCATCGCGTCGCTTTCAGCGTCTACGGAATCCCCTTCAGGAGCATCACTTTCGAGGTCCATCGCGTCGCTTCCGACGTCCACGGAATCCCCTTCGGAGGCATCGCCTTCATGATAGGAGGGAGCCGGAGCCGAATCGGTCACATTTTCCCTCTCGTAGACCTCCAGGACGGCATCCTCGATCATCTTTCGTGTCTCGCTGTTTAACGGGTGCGCTACGTCCCGAAAGGTGCCGTCCTTTCTCTTCTTGCTGGGCATAGCGATGAAGTAACCCTTGTTGCCGCTGATAACCTTCAGGTCCCTTACAATGAAACAGTTTTCAAAGGTGATCGTGGCATAGGCTTTTAACTTGTCTTCGTCCACCGGGAATACCTTAACATCGGTAATTTTCATCGAAGCACCTCCCTTTCCCCAGTTGCTTAAGTTGATGCCAGTTGTACCGCTAAAGCCCGGTAGCTTACGAGAAGATGGGTAACGCGACCTGTGTGATCAGTTTTCCACCCTCCATCAAGCGCGCGGCGGCTTTCTCCGCCGTCCGCCTGTTATGAAAAAGACCAAAAACAGCCGAACCGCTCCCTGTCATCAGCGATGCGCTTGCTCCTGCCCGGAGAAGGTCTTTCCTGCATCGGCCGATCTCGGGATGGCGTATAGTCACTGCATCCTCAAGGTCGTTCACGAGGAGGCTCTGCCATTGGTCCGGAGGCAACGCTCCCCCCGCAGTCCTGTAAAGTCCGGAAATCGTATATTTATCAGGTTCTTTTGTCAAACGGAAATTGGAATAAGCCCATCGGGTGGAGACGGAAAATCCCGGAAAGATCACTACGAATACCGCATTGACCAGAACGGGTGATGGTTCAACCCTTTCTCCCCTCCCGGTGATCAGGGAAGGAGATGGGTGGAGAAAGAGGGGTACATCCGAACCGATCTCCTGGCCCAGTTCGGTCAATCCTTCGCGAGTCAGGGAAAGGTTCCAGAGGGTGTCAAGACCCATCAGAACCGCCGCAGCGTCACTGCTGCCCCCGCCCAGTCCGGCACCGTGGGGTATGACCTTGTCAAGGTGGATCGATATCCCCTTTTCCTGGATCCGGGAGCTTTCCATGATGAACTGCGCTGCACGGTGGGCAAGATTTTCAGGGCCGGTGGGGAGGGAGGGGTCGGAGCAGGTCAAATGGATCCCCGGTTCATCTTTTTCGGAGATGGTGAGGCGATCGTAGATCGAGATCTTCTGCACAAGACTCTCTATATCGTGATAGCCGTCCTCACGGTGCCCGAGGACCCGCAGGGTCAGGTTCACCTTTGCCGGAGCAAGGACGCGGATCACGGGGCAGCTTCCAGGTCTGTTACCGGTATGGATTCGGGAAGGCGAAGCCCGAGATTCGCCTCATCACCACCAAAGGGCGCGACTGAGTCCCATTCTCCTTTAAGGACACCCTCTGCCAGAGTGAGGGCAAAATCCCGGGGCAGATGGTCTGGTTTAAGGTGGGTACGTACCGAAACGACCATATCCCTACCCCTGATCGTGATCTCCCGAAGACTGTCATCCGGTCCTTTATCAAAGAGGTAGGTAAATTGCAGTCCGCTATCTCCCGATCCTGTCTGGAGGAGCTTCTCACCGGAATCCATGAGGTGGGCTTCGGCTCCGGAAGCATCATGGCCCTCGGGAAACACACCCATGATCAGGGCCGGAAGTATAGTTGGATCCACCGGCAGGGGGAAGGGGAGGTGGGGATTGATGGATCTGCCATCCACCGCGCTTCTGAAGGCTCGGTTCTCACCCGGGTAGAAAGCCAGTATTTCCCGGTTGTCACTTGCCATGACAAGCAGGGTGCTCCCCAGGGTACCCGGGACCTCCAGGCGAAACCGGCCATCAGGGTAAGCGACAATGTAAACTCTTCCTTTAAAGCGTTTTTTGTCGTTTCTAAAGGCCACCTCCAAACTGCCGGAGAGCCCTTTTTCGAACGCCATATGCCTGGTATTGACTACTTCGAAAAGAGGAGCGGGATCTATGGCGGCCACCGGTTTTATCTGTCGTGGCGCGCAGGCTGTCCCAAATGCCATGAGTAGGATAATGGCAGTTCCCCAACGATATACTCTCATGGCGTTGTCTGGATCGCTCCCTTACTCTTAAGTTTTTCAAGTACGCTGGCGTTGCCCGGATCGGCCTTGAGCGTCAGTGACCAGAATTCGATGGCAAGGTCCACCTTGCCCAGCTTGTCGTATGTGTCGCCGAGGTGCTCCAAAACAGTGGGGTCGCCTTCCATCTCCTTGCCTGCCTTGAGCAGCAGTTCCAGGGCTTCCTCATAGCGCCCCATGCGGTAGTAGACCCATCCGAGGCTGTCGATGATGTAGGCGGTGTCTGGCCGTACTTCGAGAGCTTTCTTTACCAGGACCAGGGACTCTTCCAGGTTGACGCCTCTCTCGGCCCACGAATACCCCAGATAATTCAGAGCATCGTAATGTCCGGGATCGATCTCGATGATCCGTTTGAGGACGTCCACCGCAAGGTCAAACCGGTCGCTGCGATCATATGTAATGGCCAATTGATACATGATAGCCGTGTCGTCCGGGGTTTTTTCGAGGCCCTTCCGCAGGATCTCCTCGGCTTCTGAATAAAGGTTCTTCCTCATGAGAAGCTGAGCCAGATATGTACGGATGTTGGTGCGATCAGGTTCCAGGGCGACAGCGGTCTGGGCGCTCTCAATGGCCATTTCCAACTCATCAGTCATGTCGTAGACGACGGAGAGGTTCAGGTGCGGCTCGTACCTGGTGGGTTCCATCTTGGCGGCATCCCGGAATGTAGAAATGGATTCGGGGTACATCTCCAGCTGTCGCTGCAGCATCCCGATCTGTAGCACCATATCAAAATTGTCGGGTGCCATCTGGCGGACCCTGTTAAACAATTCCAAGGCACTATCGTATTTCCCGTCGTGGGCTTCGATAAGACCCATGAGGAGCAGTGCTCCATGATTCTCCGGATCCTCCTCCAGGACGATTTTGGCCTGCTGCCTGGCCTCTTCGTAACGTTTCTCTCTGATGAGGATCCTGGCGAGAAACTCCCTCACTGGAGTTTTCCCGGGATCCCTTTCCAGGTAGCCCATATAAAACTGTATGGCCTCTTCTGTCTTACCCTCGCTTTCCAGCTGTCCTCCCAGTTCCCCCACTCCTTTCAAAAAGGAGGGGTTGAGCTCAATGGCTTTGATGAAGGAGTCAATGGACAGTTCGAGGTCTCCTGCACGCATGTGCAGCCGGGCTATGTAAAAATGGGCAATAGCCTGGTGATCCTCAGAATCCGTGAGTTCCTCAAGTGAAGCGATAGCCCTCTCAATGTCCCCCATTCTCTCAAGGGCATCCGCGAGGAGAAAGCTGATGTTGGTCTGCTCAGGGTCCAGCTCCAGGGCGATCTCGAGGTGGTTCACAGCGTCGATGGGGCGATCCGTGTCCAGATAGATCTGTCCCAGCAATACATGCGCGTCAGCCCACTGCGGGTCGAGCAGAAGGATCGTTTCCGCGGTTTGCTCCGCTTCGGCCTTTTTCCCCACGCCCATGTACATCCGCATCAACTGATCCAGTATTTCGGGTGAGCTGGAATCGAGCTGTGAAGCCATCTGCAGAAAACCGATGGCCTCCTGGCTGCGTCCCTCGTCCGCCAACATGAGGCCGTACATGTATGAGGCGTAGGCTTCCGTTTGGCCGTCCCTGAAATCAGGAGTGGTCTTCCTGTTCACAGGGGGGTGCCCTTCAGGCAGCGCCTCCGGTTTTTGGTCCGATGTCGTGGCGCAACCGATTGATAAAAGCAGGACCAGAAGCGCGGTGCAGGTCGTGGTTTTTAACGGAGTTAACATTTCTAGAGGCCTCCCGATTTTCTGGCGGAGTTTTTAGCGGATATTTTGGCGGATCTCTTGGCAGTTGTATTTGCGGGATTCCTGAACTCCGATCTCATGGATTTTGTGGAATAGGCGTTTATATCCAGGGGGTCCGCTATTGCCCTTTCCCGTTGCCTGTAACCTAGAGCGGCGATCATGGCGGCATTGTCTGTGCAGAGCTGCGGCGGCGGGAAGTGTACTTCGAACCCCTCTTCGCCGGCTGCTGCCGCGGCCCGCTCACGGAGCAGGGTGTTTCGGGCTACCCCACCCACGACGAGCAGGTTGGAGGTCCCGGTGCGCCGGAGGGCCATTAGGCACCTTTCGATCAGGGTGTCGACCACGGCCAGCTGATAGGATGCGGCCAGATCAGCTATGGGAAGGGGCAGGCGTCGGCCTGTTGTCGTCTGGTCAAAATAACCCTCGCGCTTCAGCCAGGTAAAAAGGGAAGTTTTAAGTCCACTGAAACTGAAATCCAGAGTGTCCTTCCCGGAAAGAGGCCGGGGAAGTTCGAGAGCTGAAGGATCTCCACCCAACGCAGCCCTCTCCATGGCCGGACCGCCCGGGAATCCCAGTCCGAGCATTTTAGCCGCCTTGTCCAGGGCCTCGCCGGCAGCGTCGTCCAGGGTTGTACCCAGGACCTTGGGGGAATCTTCAGCGTCCAGATGATAGAGGGTCGTGTGACCTCCGGAGGACACAAGGGAAACAGCGGGAAGGGGAGTACCTCCTGCCAGATCCAGGGTCATCATGTGCCCATGGATGTGGTCCACGGGGATCAGCGGCAGGCCCGTGGCGTAGCTCAGCCCTTTGGCATAGGAAAGACCCACCAGCAGGGATCCGACCAGTCCGGGCCCTGCGGTGACCGATATCAGATCCATTTCCTCAAGGGATGCGGTGGAAACCTCGATGGCGCGGCGGACAACGGAATCGATCACCTCGAGATGTCTTCTGGACGCCATTTCCGGGACGATCCCCCCGAAGGGGGAGTGCAGGTCGTCCTGATTCTGGACGATCGAAGAAAGCACCCGGTTGCCATTCTCCACGACAGCCGCGGCAGTGTCGTCGCAGGATGTCTCAATTCCCAGGGTCAACATAGGCAACAAGGCTCTCTAAGGATATCCACCGGATATTTCTCTCGTTGGCTTTTCGGGCCATTCTTTCCAGTGCTTGGGCTGTCTCTGTATTGGCATGACCGATCCCGATGGCCCACCCATTTTTCCCGGCCAGGTTCAGGAGTTCATCGGTCTTGACGTCGATGGCGGAAGAGGTCAGTTCGTTATCGAGGAACACATCGCGCCTGGCGGATGGTATCCCCAGGTCCCGGGCCAGTTTCAGAGCGATGGTTTCGGGAGTGGTCCGGCTGTCGATAAAAAAGAGTCCTCTTTCACTGATGAGATCCAGGACCGTCCCCATGACCCTGGGATCAGTGGTCGCTCTGGAACCCATGTGGTTGTTGATACCCACGATCCTGGGGATCGAGGCGATATCCCTGTCGAAAACCTCCTTTATTTCATCCCTGGTGTGGGAAAGAAGGATGGCTCCCGGTCCGGGGTCGACCGCGGGATAACCCACCGGCTCCATGGGCAGGTGCAGGAGGATCGTCTTGCCGCGCTCAGCGGCCTCCAGGGCGAGTTCCCTGGAAAAGGGCCGCTCGGGAAGGATGGAAAGAGCGACAGGGTGATCCATCTCTATAAATGGCCTGGCTGCTGTGGGGCTGTGCCCCACATCGTCAATGATAACAGCCACCACCTTCATCTTAAGAGGCTGGACCGGGATCGTGATCCTGTCGACAACAGGAGGTTTGTGAGGTTTGACAGGTATCTGGTTGTACAGGATAAGTCCTGCCGCCACCATGATCACAGCAACAACCGGAACCAGCAGCCAGAGCAACTTCCGTTTATTTTTCTTTACTGTCTTTTTCTTCCGGGTCTTGCGCCGCCCGGATTTGGAAGCGGCGGCCAGTTTTCTACTCCTTGACCTGGGTGCCGGCCGTGCTCGTAAGATCCTTGAACAGATCCAGGCCCTTGAGTAGGTCCACGGCCCTCATGAGCTGAACGTCTTCAGCAGGGTCCTCGGGGATGAAATCCACGGAAGGTGCCTTCTCTTCCTCCTTTTTACTCCCATCCTCTTCTTCTTTCACCTGGTTGTTCTCCAGGTGTCCGGTCAAGTCCTTTTCTCTGGTGTGACCTCTTGGTGTGCCGCTCGGGTTTCGGACGACGATATCCGGTTCGATCCCCGTGGCCTGGATGGACCTGCCGGAAGGAGTGAAGTACCGAGCGGTAGTTACCCTCATACCCGACCCGTCACCCAGTCGATAAATGGTCTGGACCGACCCCTTGCCGAAGGTGGTTGTGCCGATGAGGATGGCTTTCTTGTAATCCTGAAGCGCGCCGGCGACGATCTCGGACGCACTGGCAGAACCGCCGTTGACCAGGACGACCATGGGGTAATCGGATTCCGTACCCTTGCTCTTGGCGTTGTAGGCGAAGTTCTGGTTCTGGAGACGCCCCTTGGTGGTAACGATGGGTCCGGAATCGACGAAACGATCGGCGACCTCGATGGCCGATACAAGAAGACCGCCGGGGTTGTTCCTGAGATCCAGAACCAAGCCTTTGAAGGCCTCCCCTTTTTCCTCACGTACCTTTTCAAGAGCTTCCGCAAATTCGGTGGAGGTCTTCTTCTGGAACTGGGAGATCCTCACGTAACCGATACTTGGATCGATATCCTTGATCTTCACACTGAAGAGAGGAATGACATCCCGAGTGATGGTGTGCTTGATCGGCTCCGGTTCGCCCTCTCTGCGGATGCTGATCGTCACCTTGGTGCCCTTCGGGCCTCTCATGAGCTTTACCGCTTCCATGAGGCTCATGTCCTTGGTGGAGGTGTCCTCGATCATTACGATCTTGTCGCCGGCCAGGATGCCGGCGCGGAACGCAGGCGTGTCGTCAATGGGGGCGATGACGGTCAGTATCCCGTCCCTGATCCCGATGGTGATGCCGATGCCCTGGAACTCGCCCTGGGTATCTATCTGCATCTCCTTGTACATGTCGGGGGTCATGAAGGAACTGTGCGGGTCGAGAGAGGTGAGCATGCCCCTGATAGCGCCACGCACAAGTTCCTGTGAATCAGGTTCCTCGACGTAGTTCTTCTGGACTAAGGAAAGGGCTTCCGAGAACAGTCGGATCTGGTCATAAGTCTGGCTGTTGTAGGCCTGGGCGTCGCTGATGGGACTGCGATTATCTGTCGTCACCCCTACCAGGAGCAGGAGCGCTACCAGCACCCCGGTCCTGAGGTATTTGACAGGTTTCATAAGATATTCCTCCTCTGGCGAGATGGATGCTGTCATCCATCTTTTTTATCAGGGCTGACCGGAATGGCCCCGGAAATTGTAAAATCGATCCAGTCACATTCATGAGGTTCGGTGGGTTGCTTGCAGAAGCCCGACACCGTCCCGATGTTGTATGACGAATGTAATATAATCATCTATTAATAACCTCGCAAAAAGTAATTTCGATCCTTTTTACGAGGCGGTCTAATTACAGTCGCTCTTCACCATATTCTCCCTCTCCCCGTCGTGGGAGGGGAAGAATATGGAGGATGACTAATAGTAGCCATCAACCTTTAAACCATGGGGAAGGATCCACCGGTTTTCCGTGATATCTTATCTCGAAATAGAGGGCAGATCCCTCCAATGAACCGCTGTCCCCGACAAGGCCGATGACCTTGTCCGCCTCGACTTCATCACCCACCGTGACCGAAAGTTCCGACAGGTGCCCGTAAAGGGTGTAGTACCCTCCTCCATGGTCAACGATGATGATCCGGCCATAACCGCTGAACCAGTCGGCAAAGATGACCTTTCCGCCATAGACAGATCTGATGGGGGTCCCTTCGGCCGATTGGATCGTTACCCCGTTGGAGAGGGTATATGTGTTGAACCGGCCGGTCCGGTTCCTCCCGAAGGATTTTACCACCTTCCCTGATACGGGCCTCTTCAGGGAGCCCTTCAAGGTCGGGAAAGCTGATTCACCCGTTTTTGCCTGAAGTTGGAAAGCTTCGAGCAGTTTTCTCAGGTGGGATGCCGATGATTCGAGCTCCTCGAGCAGGGTGGCGTTCTTTTCCTTTTTATCTCTTGTTGCGGCGAGTATCAGATCCTTATCACGCTTCTTGCGCGCCAGGATCGCGAGGTTCTCTTCCTGGTCACGACGTGTCGAGATTAGCTGAGCCTTGGCGGACCTCAGAGCCCCAACCTGCCTCTGTTCCCTTTGGTAAAGTTCAGTGGAAAGATTAAAGAGCTCGGAATCGCTTTCGGCTAGTATCCTCAGGTAGTAAGACCGCCGTTGAAGGTCCTCCATCCCGGCGGAGTTAAGCATGACCTTTAGATAACTCAGGTGGCCTGCTTTGTAAAGAGCGGTAGACCGCATAGAGAGCCACCCTGCCGTCTTTTCACGCTGCCGTCTGATCTCCCTAAGGTTGGTCTCCGAGGCCGAGATTTTTCCTTTGAGGTCGCGTTCCTGACCGCTTAACTCCCTGACCCTCGTACGGACCCTGGAGATCTCCCTGTCAAGCGCCTCAATAGAGCCGAGGATGGATCTTTCCCGTTTTTCGCTCTTGTTTATTCTTTCCTGGGCCGTCCCCATGCGTTTCTGGATGCCCTCGAGTTTATCTTTGGTGCCGTCTATGGTCTCGGAGGGGTCCTCACCTCTGGCCGCGGGCGCCAGGACGATGAACACTACCAGGAACAACCGGAGAAAAGAGACCATCATCGCGAGTGTTTCCCCACCGACGTAAGACTTCCCAGCCCGCCGAGGACAATCCCACCGAGCACAATGGCACCGATGGCAGAAAGCGGAAGGAAGACAAGTGATTCAATGTTCAGCATCATCAGAAGCGGCTGGTCCGAACGGCTGGCAACCAGTGCGTGAACACCACCGAGCAGGCCCAGGGACAGGACAGCTCCGGCCATGCCCTGGATCACACCTTCAACCAGGAAGGGCAAGCGTATGAAACTCTCTGTAGCACCCACAAGACGCATGATCTCCAGTTCATCCCTCCTGGCCATGACGGTGATCTTGATGGTGTTGGATATTATGAACACGGCTGCCAGGGAGAGTGTCAATCCAAGGACAACCGCGCCGAAATCAAGAACGTTAAAAATCCTGTCCAGCCGGTCGAGCCAGTCCTGTCCATACTGAATGTCCTGGACCAGAGGATCGTCCCCGATGGCGCCCAGAATAATTTTAACGCCATCCAGATTGCGGTACGGGTCCTTGGGGGTTATCCGCAGGCTGGCGGGCAGGGGATTGCGGTCCAGACCTTCGATGAGGAACCGGTCATCACCGAGCATGATGCCGAATTCCTCCAACGCCTTGTTCTTTGAGGTGTAGGTCACCGAGTGGACCTCGGGCAGGGATGAGAGTCGATCCTGAAAGGCCAGGATGTCCTCCTCCGGAAAACCGTCTCTCAGGTAGGTAGTGACCCGGACCTGGGTCTTCCATGTCTCAAAGACTCCCTGCAGGTTGTGGGTCATGAGGAGGTATCCGCCAACAAGGAAAAGACAAATGGATATGATACCGATGGTTATGGAGCTGATGAGCCAGTTCTGGCGAAGGTTCGTGATCGCTCGGCCTATGGACGAAAGGAAACGATTCACGGGCTTCCCCCCGTAATGAGTCGTCCGGCCTCGAGGTGGATCACTCGCCGCCCCATGGTCCGAACGATCTCGAGGTTGTGGGTGGCGACGATAACAGTGGTTCCTCTGGCATTGACATCCGCGAGAACATTCATGATCCGCTGTGAGGCTTCAGCATCCAGACCCCCGGTAGGCTCATCGGCGAGGAGGATGATGGGTTCGTTAACCAGGGCTCTCGCGATGGCGACACGTTGCTGCTCACCGCCAGACAGGGTAAGGGGGTTTGCCCTCATCTTGTGATGGATCCCGAGCCTTTTGAGCATCAGCCAGACACGACGGCTGATCTCCCTTCTCGGCATTCCCATAACCTCCAGTGCCAGGGCGACATTCTCGAATACGTTCCGGTTGGGAAGGAGTTTGAAGTCCTGGAAAACGATCCCTATTTCTCGTCTGAGAGTATGTATGCGTGAAACAGGCATTCGGGCGATATTACGTCCGTGGACAAGTATCTGGCCGGTTGTGGGCCGCTCCTCGGCGAAAAGCAGTTTTAAAAGGGTGCTTTTACCGGCTCCGCTGGGGCCGGTGATGAAAGCGAAGTCGCCCTTGGGAACGTGAAGGTTCAGATCCTGCAGGGCAGGAACGTCCTTCTGGTACAACTTGCTGACGTGAAAAAGCTGGATCATGGAATGTTCAGAAGATACCGGGCGCTGGTCCCTGAAATGAAATAGCTCATCAATCCTTGTCGATCTCGGATGCGAGATATTCGAGGATCACCTGATCGAGGTTTTTTTCGGCAGCCAGGTCCGTCGGTGCGTCGGCCATTGTTTCGGGAGGAACCTCCAACGGCGCTTTAGGGGTCGATGGCGGTCCGGTATTTCCCTGTGCCTGGGGCGGTGCCTGCGCAGGGGCCTGGTCGGGTGTTGGTGCGGGTACCTCGGGGGAAGGCTGCTCCGGCGGTGGCGCGCCTGGAGCTTTCCTCTGCTCAGTAACCGGAGCTCCTGTCAGGATTGCCTTGATCATGGCCCTGTGCTGGTGCTCCAGAAGCTCCCTTAAATGGGACATCAGGTCGTCGGTTCCGAGCAGGTGCGCGTAGCTGGTCTTCTTTGACGCCAGTATCCTGCCGCCCCGATAGATCAGGCTCACAATAACAGGATTGTCGGTGCCTCCGTCCTCGGTCTGGACGTGGTAGATGACATCCTCGTGCTTTATGTCGGTGTTATATCCTGTCAGCATGGTCTATCAGTCAGAGCCTCACCCATTCCTTGAAGTTAATTGAAATCCAATCATACATTATATACCCACGGCAGATCACATCAAGACCTTTTGACCTCCCGAAATCACCTGTTGGATCGATTGGGTACCCGATCGTCGAGTAACAGCCCGATTTCGGGAGATATTTTTGTGAAGACACATTTTTTAATATCCAGTTTTATAAGGTCTTGGAGAACCGATTCTCTTTGCTCTATTTTTCATGCCAGTGATGTAAGCTCATCTGACAAACCTTATCTAGGAGCCTGTAGGAGTTCTTCCAAGGGCTCCTAGATCGGGACCGGTCCGAAGCAGTTCCTCCAGGAAACAAGATGCTACGGGGGACAGGGTCCTCTGTCTGTGGCGGACAACGTAAAGGCCGCGTTTGATGTCGACTTCCCTGACCGGTATCTCTTCCAGCGTTCCGTCTGCTATCTCCCTTGCCACGGTGTTGTGGGAAAGAAAGGCTACGCCAAGACCTGCGAGAACCCCCTCGATAACGGCCCTGGTGCTTCCCAGGGTGGCTGCCCAGTCGAGCGATTCCGGATCGATCCCGTATTGCCGCAGGGCATTTTCCAGAGCGAGCTGTGTCCCTGACCCCGATTCCCTCCTTATCATAGGTATTTTGGCCAGCTGGGCAGGGTCCAGAGCTCCGGCCATTTCTCCTCGTAAAGATCCGGTGGCGGTCACCAGAACGATGCCATCCTCGCACAGGAGGCTGCTTTCGAGGACAGGATTGGCTCCGGGGCTTCCTGTGACACCAACGGCTATGTCCCCGTTTTCGACCTTTCCCAGAACTGTGGCTGAATCGCTCACTGTAAGGGTCACCTGAACATCCGGGTAGCGGCGATGAAAGTCAACGAGCCATCTCGGAAGAAGGTATTCCCCGGGAACAGTGCTGGCATCCACCTGTATGGAGCCTCTGATCTGTCCTGTGAAGGCTTCCACTGCTTCAAGAGATTCCTCATAAAGATCCAGGATCCTCCGGGCGTAATCGGCGAGGAGGGTCCCGGTTGGCGTGAGACTCACGCTCCTGGAGGCACGGTCAAAGAGGCGGACCCCGAGGCGGGTCTCCAGGTTCTTTATGTGTGTGCTGAGGGTCGGTTGGGTCAGGCCGATTTCCTCGGATGCCCGGGAGAATCCGCCATACTTGGCTACAGCCTCGAAAGCCTTGAGCTGTTTCAGATCAAAGGACATATCAATCCCTTTTGGCGATCAACCTGCTGAAAACATCTACCGCTTCGGTGGCGTCCCGGGCGTACCCCTGAGCGCCGATCTCATCAGCGTAATCCTGTGTCACAGCAGCTCCACCGACCACGACGGGTAATGTCAAGCCTGCCTCTCTAAGAACGTCCACGGCCTCCTTCATCCTGACCATGGTCGTTGTCATAAGGGCTGAAAGCCCGATGGCGCTGGTCTCGCCGCTGCTGGCCTCCCGGGCGATCTCATCAGCCGGAATGTTCTTACCCAGGTCGATCACCTCGTACCCGTGGTTTTCAAGGAGGGTGATAACGATATTTTTACCGATGTCATGGATATCACCCTCGACGGTAGCCATCAGTATCCTGCCTTTCGAGGGTACATCCATCCCTTTCATGGCCTCTTTGAGCGGCTCAAAAGCAGCCTTCATGGCGCGGGCGGACATCATCACCTGGGGCAGGAAATACTCGTTCCTGGCGAACCGTTCACCTACTTCGGACATGGCTGGTATCAGGACTTTTTCGCCAAGGGCCATAGGTTCGACACCCTGGCTCAGCAGAATCCCGGCCAGTTCCCTTGCCCGGTCCGGATGACCCTGAACGACGGCCAGTTTAAGAGCTTCCTCTTCTCCCATGTCCACGGCTGGCGAGGGGTCGCCCTGGTCGCTCGATCCGGAGTACAGTGTTATATACCCTGAGGCTTGCCGGTCCTGGTTGAGTATGACCCTGGAAGCGGCCAGGATCCCCATCGAAGTTTCATGGAACGGGTTGACTATAGCCGCAGAGAGTCCTGACCTGGCTGCCATGGCCAGAAAGGCCGCGTTCAGATATTCCCTGGACGGAAGTCCGAAGGAGACGTTGCTGACGCCCAGCACAGTGTTGAGGTTCAGTTCGTTCCGGACCAGGGACAGCGCGTTTAAAGTCTCTTCGACCTTGTCCTGCTCCGCTCCAGCGGACAGGGTGAGGCAGTCGATGAGAAGATCATGGTCGGGGATGCCCGCCCGCCGGGCCGCTTCCAGGATGCGTCTGGCGATGGCGATGCGTCCCTGGGCAGTGGGAGGGATGCCTTCGTTGTCCAGTGTCAGGCCGAGTACAGCCGCCCCGTACCGCCGGGCGAGAGGCAGGACCTTTTCCAGACTCTCCTTTTCCCCAGTGACCGAGTTGATGAGAACCTTTCCGTCAGCGGCCTTAAGGCCTGCTTCGATGACCTCCGGCCGGGGTGAATCGATGCTCAAAGGGACGGACACTGCCTGCTGGACCGCCAGCACCGCTTCCACCATGGCCTGTTCCTCATCGATCCCCGGTACCCCGACATTCACGTCCAGCATCTGGGCTCCTGCCTGGACCTGGCGCACGGCCTCCTCGCGGTAGGGGTCGAACTTCCCGTCCCGAACGGATTGGGCGAGCGCCTTGCGGCCCGTGGGGTTGAGGCGTTCTCCCACCGCACGAAGCGGACTGGCGCCACCCACGAAGAGGACTGAACCCCGGCTCGAGAGTCTCGTTGCTCCAGGGTCCGTCAGGATACGGTCGGAGCGTTTTCCTGCGGCGTCGAGCGCTTCCCTCATCCTCGAGATATGGTCGGGCGTGGTGCCGCAACACCCTCCGATGACTGCGGTCCCGATCCCGAGAAATTCCGATACAGGCTCGGCCATATCTTCGGGCGAGGCCGGGAAAACAGTCCTGTCACCGTCAAGACGTGGCATTCCCGCATTGGGTATTGCAACAAGGGGAAGGTCGGTCACGGAGGACATCCGTCTCAAGACGTCGAGGATCCCGTCCGGCCCCAGGCCGCAGTTGGACCCGATCGCATCCACTCCCGCAGCCTCCAGTGTGACAGCCGCTGCTTCAGGAGAACTGCCGAGAAGGGTTAAACCGGACGGCTCGAAGGTTATGTGGGCCAGGATCGGGATATCGGTGATCGATCTGATCGCGATAGCCGCTGCCCTGATCTCTTTGATGTCCGAGAAGGTCTCCAGGAAGATGAGATCGACTCCCGCGGCGGCAATGGCTCCCGCCTGCAGGGTAAATATATCCACGGCTTCCTCGAAGGTCATGTCACCCACTGGTGTGACGAAACGGCCTGTGGGTCCAATGCTTCCTCCGACCAGGGCTCTGCCATCGGCCGCCTCAATGGCGATCTTGACAGCTGCCCGGTTAAGCTCCTCGGTGCGGTCGTCGAGCCCGTAGGATGACAGTTTGGCTGAACTTCCGCCGAAGGTGTTGGTCTCTATGATATCGGCGCCCGCCTGGATGTAGGCCCTGTGAATGGACCGGATCGTATCCGGATCCTCTACGTTCAGGAGCTCCGGGCACGTGCCTGCGGCGATCCCCGCTTCCTGAAGCATGGTCCCCATGGCCCCGTCACACAGGAGGGTGCGCTCTTTTATGAGGTCTGAAAAACGTGTCACTGGATACGCTCCCATACTTCAATTACGGATTACGGATTACGGATTAAGAAAAACATATTACGGATTACGCATTACGGATTAAAGCACAGGCAGCGTTTTGAATCCGCAATTCGCAATGCGCAATCCGCAATTTCCTCCTCGACCTATTGAAAACACCTATAGGTATAGAAGAAATACAGAAATTGCAAGGGATTTTGGGCAGTTAGCTCAAGCTATCTCATATCTCAAATCTCGAATTACCTATATTTAAAAACATAACGCAGAGGGCCGCCCTTCGGCGGGCTCAGGGCAGGCAGGAGCGCCGCCTCGCAGGCGCTATCGCTGAGGGCCGCAGAGAAAATCGATTCCGAATTGAGAATTGCGAATTGAGGATTGAAGATCTTAATCCGTAATTCGTAATCCGTAATTACTTCCTCTGCCTAACTTGCGTTAATGCTTTTAACGCTTTCAAATTAATCGCTGTTCTTCACATCGAGTTAAGGTTTTCTCTTTGCTCTCCGTGACTCTGTGGTAAATTAGCTTTTATCGCTTTCACGGGAACCGTTCTCTTAGCCTGGATTCCGGGTCATCGCTTACGCTCTGCCCGGAATGACGAAGGATTGAAGGTCTTACCTCGATACTTCGACACCTAGATACGTAGATACAGGTTTTCCTCCTGGGTACTGGGTACCGGGTACTAATACGGAGATCCGCCATGCGCAACCCTTCACAGCGTTCCCTCGATATCCCCCCCTTCATCGTGATGGATGTCCTGGAAAGGGCCCAGCAGATGGAAAGGGAGGGCCGGTCAGTCATTCACATGGAGATAGGGGAGCCGGATTTCGAAACCCCTGAAGTTGTCAGACAGGCTGCCATCGAAGCTATCGGCAAGGGTGAGACCAAGTATACCCACAGCCTGGGACTGCTTGAACTCAGGGAGGCGATCAGCGAGCATTACGAGCACAGATACGGCGTCAGGGTCGATCCCGGCCGTATCATCGTCACTCCGGGGACCTCACCGGCCCTTCTGCTGATCTTCGCCGCGCTTCTCGAGGCCGGCGGAGAAGTTCTCATGAACGATCCCCACTACGCCTGTTATCCAAACTTCGTCTCGTTCCTGGGCGGACGGCCTGTTTATTCACCTGTTTACGCCCAGGATGGATACCTCCCGGATCTTGATGACATGGCTGGTCGGGTTGGTCCGGGAACGGCGGCAGTTCTCATCAACTCACCGGGAAATCCCACGGGGGCTGTCCTGGATACAGGGATTCTGGAGGGGATCGCCGAGATGGGAGTGCCTATCGTCTCCGACGAGATCTATCACGGGTTGGTTTACGGCAACAGGGAACACAGTATCCTGGAATTCACTCAAGAGGCTTTCGTCCTTAACGGATTTTCAAAACTCTACGCGATGACTGGTTGGCGGTTGGGCTACGTTATCGCTCCCGAACGCTTCGTCCGGCCCATGCAGAAGATGCAGCAGAACTTTTTTATATCAGCGGCCGCATTTGTGCAGAGAGCCGGTATAGCAGCCCTGCGTTACACCCATGCAGAGGTGCAGGAGATGGTACTCACCTACGACAGCCGTCGTCGTCTTCTCCTCAGTGGGCTTCGCGAGATCGGCTTACCAGTACCAGTGGACCCTCAGGGCGCTTTTTGTGTCCTCGTTGATGCCAGACATCTGGATTCCGATTCCTATCGCCTGGCCTTCGATATACTCGAAAAGGTTGGAGTGGCCGTTACCCCGGGCATCGATTTCGGTTCGGCGGCAGAGGGACACCTCCGGTTCTCCTATGCCAACTCGAGCGAGAACCTCAGTGAGGGGATCCGCAGGCTATCCGAGTACATCAGAGAGGTGACACATGGTGACATGTAAAGCGGGAATTATCTGCAAAGTTCGCATGCTTGCAGCTGTTGGGCTAGGGGTGGTTTTCCTGTCATCCTGTGCTTCCTCCTCCATAACTCTTTTCAATCTGGTTCCGGTCCAGGGACAGGTGTCCAGCGCATCGGTCTATAATGATCAGGTCGTCCTGTCAGCCAGATACCTGGACGCGGGGCAGCGGATGGAGTACCTCAGGGAAAAGGGATACGAGACCCTGGGTCTGGGGCTGAGCCAGGTTTCCCTGGTAACTTTTGTTCTTTATGTGGATAACGGTTCAGATCAGAGACTTATTCTGAATCCTGGAGGTATCAGACTGGCTGTGGGGTACGGGCCCCTTCTGAGTCCATACAACTACACGCACCTTTACATGGAACTTCCACGGGGGAGCGATCGACAGAGGATCCTCGATGATCTGAGGAAGGTGATCTCGGAAAAATCAACGACCATTTCACCCGGCGAGGTGAGTGAAAAACTTCTGCTGTTTAAAAGACCGGAAGAGGTCGGAGCGGAGGCGTCCATTCTTTTTGAAAGGTTTTATGTAGGGGGACAGGAGACTCAGGCAGTTCTGGATTTTAGGGCAGTGGATCTGGAGAAGTAATTCAGCACCCAGAACGCAGTACGCAGAACACAGAACGCAGGAGAAAACCTTCGACTGAACGACTAGGCGATGGAGCGACTGGGCGAAAGGGCAAAACCTAAAGCTGATTTACCGCTGAGGACGCGGAGAGGAAATACGGGATCGTGAT
>Ga0255055_10001099_pt1 | contig 20384 bp, 10 predicted proteins | sample JV7_2_27_MG_FD_188633 | JGI IMG/M metagenome (GOLD analysis project Ga0255055, IMG submission 188633) | Seawater microbial communities from Jervis Inlet, British Columbia, Canada - JV7_2_27 | ecosystem: Environmental > Aquatic > Marine > Inlet | place: Canada: British Columbia | collected...
TGGACATTTCAGAATTACTTAAAAATAAGCTTGGATCAAATCAGACTGTGCTTACTGAATTTGAGTCAAAGAATTTACTAAAAGAGATTGGAATTCCTATTCCAGAACAAGAATTAACGGTTACTAAAGAAGAAACTATTGCTGTTGCTAAAAAGATAGGATTTCCAATAGTATTAAAACTCATGGCCGAAGATATAGTTCACAAATCTGATACTGGAGCAGTAAAATTAAATATTAATAACGAAGTTGAAATTGCCACTGCCTATGATGAATTAATGAAGATTCCCTCCCAAAGTGAAAAATCAATTAGTGTACAAAAAATGGCTGATGAACCAATAACCGAATTAATAATAGGAATGACTACTGATGCTCAATTTGGACCGGCATTAATGTTTGGGATTGGAGGCATTTTAGTTGAGCTGTTAGAAGATGTAAGTTTTAGAATTGCTCCAATTACGGAATACGACGCCCGAGAACAAATACACGAGATAAAGGGGTTTCCAATATTAGATGGGTATAGAGGTAAACCAAAAGCGGACCTTGATGCGATCGTAAATACATTACTAAAAATATCAGATTTAGTAATAAAGCACGAAGAGATAAACGAGATGGACTTAAATCCTGTTTTTATTTACGAAAGCGGTTTAGTATGCGTAGATGCAAGGATAATCCTAAAAAAACCTGAAACAAAATGAGAACGAAAAAAGCAGTCGCTTTTTTTTTTATTAACCATCCAAAAATTTATCTAATTTTAGCTGGTTTTTGACTTCGTTGATTTTTTTCTTAGCTAAATCAACATATTCTTGAGAGATATCATAACCAACATAATGTCTATTAAGTTCAATTGCTGCAAGAGCAGTCGTGCCGCTACCTATAAAGGGATCTAAAACAACATCATTTTCATAAGAATAAAACTCGATTAATCGTCGAGGGAGCTCAATTGGAAAAGGTGCAGGATGTCCAACTTTTTTAGCAGAAACAGCAGAAAAATTCCAAATTGATTTAGACCATTCAACAAAATTTGCTTTTTCAATGGTATTTTTCTTTTCACCTTTTTCTAACCTATTTGTAATTTTTGAAAATATTAGAATATATTCGTGTACGTCTCTAAGACATGGATTGCTCGCAGATGCAAAAGAACCCCACGCTGTAGACACTCCTGCAGATGCAGCTTTGTTCCAGATAATCTCACCTCGCATATGAAAACCAATGTTGTGCATGATTTCTATTACATAAGCATGTAGTGGGATATATGGTTTCCTACCGATGTTTGCTATATTAATAACAGCTCTACCACCGGGTACAAGAACTCGCCATGTTTCTTCGAAAACCTCCTTAAGTAGTTCTAAATAATCTCTGAGAGTCAAATCGTCATCATAATCTTTGGTAACATTGTATGGTGGAGAAGTGATCATGAGATGCACTGAATTATCTGGTAACTGATTCATTCTCTTACTATCTCCTAATAATATGTGATCAATAATATCTTCAGGTATAAGGCTGGAATTATCAATATATACAGCTTTTCTCGGTTTTGGTAAGGTTTGGTAAAGTTTAGAATTATAAAATTGAGAAGAATCATGACTTTCTCGTTTGGATACTCCAAAAGAACTAGTTTTACTCTTTTTACGTGAAGGATTATTTTGATTAGCCATTATTACTATATTAGCACGGAAAATATATAATATTCATTAATAAAAAATGGATTCCTCATAAGAAATTTCGTTGATATAAAAAAAGCGATAATGATATGCAAAAAAAAAGTAATTTTAAATTCAAATTACGCGATTAATCTATATAATGGATATATAGTACTTACCAATAAATTAAAAATATATTTGTGATAATTATGAAATTAGTTAAATCTAATTATAAAAAAAAAGCCCTCATCCTTCTCTTATTATCTTTCGGAATGATATTGACCAATTTAGGTTTGTTGCTCTTTAATTCGCCCTTTTTGTATAATAACTATGAGGAGGGTAATATTATTGATCTTGATGATCAATATCTACTTCTAAAAGCCTCTGATTCGCTTCCTTCTTCTAACGGAGATGGCGATAATGTTAATATTGCTTTTCATCAATCATTTTTAAATATTTCATTTAATACTATTGTTAACACTTCGATAGTAAATGGTAATAACTTTACCTTACCTTGTCCTACAGATATTAGTTTTAATTCGAGTTATACTAAATTGGAAGTAGAAGATATTTTAGCACCAAATAAAACACTTATTGTTGAAGATGATCTATCTGGTGGAGATATGTTAGGAGGAGGAACTGGTCTTAATTCACATTATGTATCTTTTGAAACGATTGGAAATGGATATATAGAAACAATTAATTTGTCACTTAGAGATTCAGCTGGCGGAGGAGCAACTCTTACAATTTATTTATACAATGCTACAAATAATGGTGGAAATATTGAACCAGATTCAGCAGTATATGGCACCCCAATTGTCAATGTTGCTCCAATTGCAGGAAGTACTTATAAGTGGTATGATTTTACAAATATTCATTCGTTATTTAATTCTTCAAAAACTTATAATAATACTTTTTTCCTTAGGCTAAATGAAGCTGGTCTTGGTACTATTGAAGTCGGTGGAGCATGGGATCATACTATATCCCCTGACTTAGTTGATGAATCATTAGTATATAGGTCAGATGGAACAACCCTCGAAGTTTCGGCTGGAGTTACAGTTGATGCAGGTTTAATATTGGAATTATCTCCACTAAATAATACCCCAAAACCATCAGAAATTAATTTAATGATAAATAATGATTATGTAATAGATCTTGAAAAAGATGAGGGTTATTGGGAATCGTTTGATGTCAGTAGTAGTGCTACGGGTAATTTAAAATATAATGTAACGGCAGATTGGTGGAATATCAAATGTAATATAACAAAAGTTCAAATCAATTACACTAAAACAGACTTAAGAGCAGACTCTAGCTTTATAGTTTTAGGGAACGGACTAGATGTTTTTTGGAATGTGACAAAATCAGGCGGATTAAACTATTTTGATTCGCGGTTCAATAATTATACGATAAATTTCACTATTTCTTCAAGATGGACGAATGTTGAAGTGTGGAATGGCGGTACCAATAAAACGGATGATATAAAAACAAAATATCTCAATAATTATAAAGATATTCAAGTGTTTAATGCTGGAAATGGTGATTATTGGTTTTTAAATGCCACATCTTCGAATCTTCTTATGAATATAAAAAAATATTCTGATATTACTCCTGTAGATACTTTTAATTATACCGATCTTGTTCATTTTAACGGAACTTTTTCTAGCTCTATTAGCGATGGAAGTATTAATCTTAGCGTTTATAACCCATTAGTATTAAACGATCAATTGAATTATACATTTAGTAATAGTTCTTTTGGTTCGGGTACAGATGTATACTTTGGTGATTGGGATATATCTGATAGCGTGTACAAATACGGAAAGTATCGAATAATAACTCAATGGAACAATGGCACTGATGCGGGATTTTTTAGGGATAATGTAACCATATTAGCAGAAACAAGTTTACTTATCGATCAACCATCACCGAATACTTTTTTCAATTCAAGCTCAATTTTCAATATCACTATAACATATGACGATATAGGACAAGGTTTAGATATTTCCGATGGTGATATTTACTACAAAATCAATGCTGGAACTTATAGCTCTGTAAATGCAAGCGTAAAATATATCGATTCGGGAAAATATAACATTACATTTGATTGTAGTAATCCAGAATTTAATTACGGTTCTAATACAATAACGATTAGAGCGAATAATACTTATTATCATAATCAAACTAAGACGTTAGAGATTACTATTTTAGGAGAAACAGAATTAGATGGATCAATTCTAAAAGCATCCTTTGATTCAACTGAAACGTTTAATGTCTCTTTGTTTTACAATGATACTGTTAAAGATAGTGGTATATTTGGTGCGATTAGGGATGTTTATGTTAATTCAACTCCTTATACTCCAATAAGTAATCATGACTACGGGGATGGTAACTATAATATTACAATAAACTGTGATGATGATATTTTTCAATCCCAAGGGTATGGTTATTTTAATCTAAGCATAAATGTCGAAAAAACTTATTACTACAATCAATCAGCCGAGTTTATTATTTATATTACTGGAGAAACGAGTTTAAGCACTAATAAATTCCCTGATCCTAGTATAGGATACTACAATTCTGATGAAATGTTTAATATTACAGCCTACTTCGAAGATATTGGTCGGAGCGAGGGTATTGATGGAGGACTAGCAAAAATTTATGTAAAAGAAGTATCTGCAAGTTCATATCAAGAATATACTCCAGTAATAATTGATCCCTTTGGTGCGGGATACTACAATATCACAGTAGATTGTAGCGATCCAATATTTAACCCTTATGGTAAATACGATATCAAAATCAACATTACAAAATCGCATTATTATACTGCTGAGAACATATTAGGAGAAATCGTTGTTGGAAACACTACTCTTACAATTCTTAACCCATCTGGCTCTGTATCTTACGTAGAAGACGAAATATTTGATATTATGATAGAATATGAAGATCACACTCTTACTAGTGGGATCGATGGAGCGGACATTACCTATACGATTAATGGTACAGGTTATAGATCTGATGCATTTGATAATTTTGATGGCACATATAACATAACTGTTGATGTTGGAGATGCTGATTTTGGTAATAACTATGGTTATGTAGATATAATTATTCGAGCAAACAAAACAAATTATATCAATTTGACAAGGACTTTTACTTTTGAAAGACAAATATTAACTCAAATTACACCGTTCAATAATCCCCCCTTAGTAGAGCTTATGAAAGGTAAAAATGTGACTTATACATTTAATTATTCGGATACATCAGGAAACCCTATCATTGATTATGATAATTTTCAAATTACATCTCCTCTCTTTGGTTTTCAATACCACTTAGGGAATGATGGTGATGGCAATTATACACTCGATGTTGATACTTCAAATGTAGTTGTTATAGTTGACCCATATACACTTAATTTTAGTATTTCCGTTTTTGGTAATCAATCCCAAGAGATCTCTTTAACCATCCTAGTGACGATAAAACAAACTAATATTGAAATCGAATCATGGAACATTAATGCTGATTTTGCTCGAAGTACTTGGACTAATGTATCTATAGATTTCTACTTTAATGATACCACAAATACCGAAGCGATTGATGGTTTAATTGAGAGTGATATTATCATTAGAGATAATGGTACAGGTATTCTTTGGAGTCCGGGATTTGAATTGTTCACTCGACCAGGACCTGGAAATTATAAATTGAATATTAGCACGGTAGGAAAGAACTCAGGTTTATATACACTACAATTGAATATCTCTAAAAATCCGGACTTCAACTGGAGTTTGGCTTACGTTCAATTTTATTTAAGAGGAAATTATACGCAGTTGAATTTAATTTCTTACTCCGATGTAGAAGTTTTGACTCCTACAGGATCAGGCTATAACTTTACGATCTTCGAGGGTAGTGACACGACAATAGTTTTAAATTTAACGGACTTAGAATATAGCGACAACATCGTTCTCGGAGTTGCGAATTCATATGCAGCAACATATCTAAACCTTGAAACAAGTTCAAATGGAACGCTCTCAAATCTGTTTCAATTTACGTCCCCAAATCACGTTGGAACGCTTACTACCTCACTATCAGCATTAATACCAGGAAGATATTTGATAAACATAACATTATCAAAGACAAACTACGAGGATGCTTCGTTTAGTTTCAATTTAACAGTAGTTGCGAAATATCAGACTAATTTATCTATAGTATTTAAACCAACAGCAGTGAATGCTGGTGACTCGTTTAGAATTGTAGTTCAGGCAGAATTCTTTAATGGAATAGGTTGGGTACCATTACAAAACGCTGATATTACAATGACACCAATTTTTGATGGAACCCCCTCTACAGCGATACAAACAAAAAGTACTAATAGCACCGGCCAATTGTTTTTTGAGATTACAATAAGAAGCGATGCAACAACTATGAATATCACTCTTGAATTGTCAGTAGAATACGATCATTTAGGTGATTCTATGGTAATTTCTGAAATTAGCGTAATTCCGCCACCACCAAACGGCTTTTCATTTGAAGAGTTACTACCATTTATCATAATTATTGGAGCAGCACTCGCCGTAGCCGGTGGTTCAGTTGGAGTTTATCGGGGTGTTATTGTCCCTAAAAAACGAGAAAAACAACGCATTCTAACTGAAGTTAAAACTATATTTGACGATGCCATTAACTTAGAGCACATTTTAGTGTTATACAAAGGAACCGGAACTTGTATATTCTTCAAATCATATGGTTCAGAACAAATCGATCCTGAGTTAATCGGTGGGTTTTTAACAGCAGTTTCCTCTTTCGGGAAAGAGATGGCAACCCAAGAAGCGTTAAACGAAATATCCTACGGAGACAAGATGCTTCTATTAGCTGATGGATCTTTAATACGAGTTGCATTAGTCTTAGGGAAAAATGCATCTTTAATACTCCGTCGTCATCTTAAAACATTTATAAATACATTTGAAAAAACATATGACGATGTTTTACCTAATTGGCGTGGTCAATTGAACTATTTCCGAAACGCAGGCATTATTGTAGACGATTTACTAAATACATCGATAATTTTACCACATCAGATATCTTTTAATTTCTCCGATATTAAAGATTTAAAAGACCCACATTCGAAGGAAGTATTAAAAATTGCTCAAAGCTGTTGTGAAGAAGCTGAAAGAGAATTCTTCTTTATTGCGACATTATTAAAAGAAGTAGCTGATAGAACCAATAAAGATACGGCAGAAATATTTATGGGAATAAAGGAACTAAGAGATAAGAAAATCTTAATTCCTATCGAAATATCAGCAATAGGAGAACAACCAGTATCTCAACAAGAGATTAGCCTCATTAATCAAAAAGTTATGTCTTTAACTAATTTAACGAACGAGGAGAAACAGAAACTTGTGGATGATCTGGCTCAGTTGGGCCCAGTTGAGCGAGAAGCTTACTTATCGAGCTTAACAGCGCAACATGCAATAGTAACCGCTCCAATAAAAACAACAATAGGAGATTTATCAGTTGATAATCAGAAAGCAGCTAAGAAAGGTATAAAAGAATTACTCAAGAGAGCGAAAATTGCTCATGATAAGAAGAACTACTTAAAAACTGTTGAAATTTACCAAAGTGCTGCTCTTTTGGCCTCAAATTGGGAGTTAACGACCGAATTTCATAAAATACAAGAAACTCTTCGAAAAACGCGGATTGAAGATTTAAAGATTAAAAAAGCTAATCTAGAAAAAGAGGCAAAAAGTGCGGTTAAAGAGAAAAAATACCTAGAGGCAGCTACGAAGTATAAATATGCTTCCAAAATGGCATCTGAAATATTTAAACTGGGAGTAACTGAAATGACAAAAGAAGTTAAAAGATTAACCAATAAAGCAAATGAATATGAGAAAATGAAATAAATTAGTTATTTTTTACTTTTTTTTTTAATCTTATTTTTTTTAAAAATATTTTTTACTTAGTTAGTCTGTAATTCCATTTTCGGTTATAGAAAATACAGCTTCTCCTTCAGGTAAGTGAGGGGCGTCAATCATTTTTGCTACTCGCTGTTCACCCTTTCCCTTTCTTAAGTAAACTCTAATTGTTGATCCATGTGCCACAATATTTCCACCTGCTGCTACGGTTGGATTTCCATAAAAAACATCTGGTTTTGACTGAACTTGGTTTGTTACAACTATACACAAATCAGGAAATATATCTGTTAACCTTAGTAAATCGTGGAGATGGGTATTGATGGTCTGTTGTCGATTAGCAAGTGTCCCTCGTCCAACATATTCGCTTCTAAAATGACCAATTAATGAATCAACGATTATGAGTTTTATATTCTTTTCTTTAATAAGATTACTGGCTTCTTTAATTAGCATTATTTGATGATCGGAATTATATGCGCGGCCAAACACTATATTTTTCAGAACTTTTTTATGGTCTAGATCATGACCTTCAGCCATCTGTATTATTCTTTCTGGTCTGAATGTTCCCTCAGTATCGATATATAAAGCGTTTCCACTTAATCCTCCATCTTCTTTAGATAATTGGACATTAACGCATAATTGATGAGCCAATTGTGTTTTTCCGGTCCTAAACTCGCCAAAAAATTCAATTACACACCCTGTTTCGATACCACCATGGAATAAATTATCGAGTTCTTGACTACTTGTAGTTATTCTGGTAATATTTTTTCTATGTTCCCAAACATCTTCAGCAGATTTGAAACCAATGTCAAGTTTATCCATTGAAGATTTGATTAACTTTGCTATTGTTTTATCTCCTAAACCTGATTCTTTTTGAATAATGGTTGGAGGTGTATAAGCAATAGATTCAAGGCTACCAAAACCGGCTTTGATCAATTTTTTGAGTGTAGCTTCTCCTACACCAGGAAGTTTTTTAACGGCATCTACACAAGCAATTGCATCATCACTGTAGTTTTTCAATTCTTCATCAAGATCGTCTTCATCAATTTTCTCATCTACTTCTATAATTTCGTCTAATTCGTCATCTAAAGCCACTTCTTCGGAAGTACTATCAACTTTAGACTCTAGATCAGAAATCTCTATACCGTTATCCACAACTTCATCATCTATTGATTCAATCTTAGCAAAATTTAAGTGCTCCTTGTAGATTTTACCTTTAGTATGATTTCTTTTGCATTCTTCGCAGAAATAAGGCTCCCCTACTCCTGATTGGCTTTGATTATTAGTTTCACTAGCTTTAGCCATAATAAATCACATTTCTTTTAATATTTCGTGTATTTTTTATAGTTTTTGTTTATTAAAGTACAAGTATTGCAAATCTTATTTTAAAGCGAATAGACGTCTAATTTTTTAGAATTCTAATGTACTTACACATTAATAACTCAACTTCTGTTAACTCAAAAATACAATTAAACTGAGATGAAATTAAATAATTAGTGAAATAGTATGAGAAAAGAGAATGTTTTCTATGCAAAAAAAATCAAACACAAAACATTTTTGTAGAAATCATTTCATTATTATAATAAGCACATAATTGTAAAACTACGAGTTAAAAATGAACTCTTATTTTGATTTTGAATATTACCCGAAGATTAATCCGAAAATTATAGAAAGAAACGAGCAAATTATTATTTCTAATAGAGATAAATGGGAAAGCCCGTTTTTTACCGATACTACCTCGTATTTAGATTTAGCTAAAATTGAAGGTGTTGCAAAAGAATATGCAAACGAAAAAATTAAAAATGTCATAGTTTTAGGGACTGGAGGATCAGTTCAAACATTACTCGCCTTAAAGCATTTAGCCAAAAAAAATCTCTACCATATTACGAGTTCTCGAGCTGTGGAATTAAAGCATTGCCTTGATACTACAAATCCAGAAGAATCAATTGTAATCCCAATTTCAAGGGGTGGAGAAACTCTCGATGTAAACTCAACTATTGGAACATTTTTAAAAAATGATTATAGTTTTTTAGGTCTCTCCTCAAAAGGTACGATGCATAATATCTTAAGCAAAATTGGATGCCCGATTTTAGAAGTGCCAGATCTTTCCGGTCGTTTTGCGGGCTCAGTTTCAAACGTTGGGATACTTCCTTCGCTTATGCTTGGAATCAACATCAACGAGTTTTTAAAAGGATTAAGTGATGGATATAAGAAATTTATGCTTTTCAATGAAAATCCCGCTCTCGAATTCTCGTCTTTCCTTTATGGTTTATATTTGAAAGGATATAAAATTGTTTTTTCTATGCCATATTCAATTACTCTTGAAGGAAGCGTAGGGCTTTTTGTCCAAGAGATATCAGAGAGCACAGGAAAAAATGAGAAGGGCTTAATCGGGACTTTTCAATCGGCTCCACTTTGCCAACACTCTGTTTTAGAGTATTTATTAGGTGGAACTAAAGGCGTTGTAATTCCTGTCTTATGGACAGTAGAAAATGAATCTGAAGATTTTCCATTATCGTCTTCGATAGATTATGTGAACAATAAGACTGCTCAGACAGTTGTAAACTATCAAGCTGACGCTACTTTTCAAGCTTTACTTAATCAAGTAGTACCTACAGCGAAAATATCTATTACCCAATCTGATGAATATTCTTTAGGGACTTTAATTTCATTCATTCAATCATCGATCTATAACTTATGCTTACTATTAGATGTAAATTGGTCAAATAATCCAAAAGTAATAATAGGAAAAGAAATTGGCAACAAATATCTGAAAGAAACAATATCTCCTGCAAAAATGAAAGATACTAGAAAAAACTTAGCGATATCTAAATTCCAACAAGATTTTTACAAAGTTTAGTAATTTTTGATTTCATTTTCTGTTAATGAAGGCATTATACAACACATTAACAGCCTTTTTACAATTTTCGCGATCAATAATAGCCGTGAAATTTAATTCAGAAGATCCTTGAGCTATTGCCTTAATGTTTATTTGGTTATTTCCTAAGGAAGTGAAGACTTTGCCAGCGATTCCTGGCGTGTGAAGTATTCCAGCTCCAATAACGGCAACTAAGGATATTTCATGGTCAATTTTTATTTTAAACCATTCTTCTCCAAAATAATCGGAATTTCTTAATAAAAAACTTACTTTCATAGAATCATCGTATTCAATACCAAAGGTTATATTATTTTCAGAAGAACTCTGCGAAATAAATACGACGTTGATATTATTCTCTCCTAAAAGCGAAAAAAGTTTCGAAGCAGTTCCCGATAATGGGATCATTGTATCACCTTCTATAGTGACCATTGAGAGCTTTTCTATTGAAGTGATTGCTTTTATGACGCTATCACCTTGAACTATCTCTTTACTTATTGTCGTAAACTCTTCCGATTCTGGCTCGTTAAAAAACCTAACTTCTGAAGAAATATCTCCTTTTTCATTAATATCAAGACACAAAGGGTGGAGTACCTTCGTTCCAAAAAATGCTAATTCTTTTGCTTCCTTATATGAAATTTTTTTAATTAGTGAAGTCTTTTCAGCAACTCTTGGATCAGCATCTAAAAACCCTTTTACATCTTTCCAATAGATAATTTTACAGAGGTAAGCACTACGTAATGCATATGCAATTATCGCCGCTGATAAATCGCTCCCACCTCTTCCTAAAGTAGATATTTTATTATCTTTCGTCGAACCAAAATACCCACTTACGCAAACAATTGGATTTTTATCTGACATCAGAATAGGAAGCAGTTTTTCTTTAATTAAAACTTCAGTTTCTTCGAGTAGTGGAAGAGCTCGGCCAAAATTATCGTCTGTTCTTATAATTTTATCAGAGAGCATAGGCTCTGATTTATAACCTTTAAAAGATAGATAATTACTTAAAATGAATGTGCTTAATTTTTCTCCGTAAGATACAAATAGGTCATAAATATCAGCACTGGGGCGTATTAATCTAATAAGACTTCCCAAATGCTTTAAATCCTCAATATTTTTTTGTAAAATTTCAAGAATATCCCCGTATTCGCTACTATTCTGGTCAAATAACTTTTTAATAAGTCGGAAGTGGTCATTGTAAATATCTTCAATAATAAGATCGCATTCTTGTTCTTCACTACAAGATTTTTCATAGAAGTTTATTAATTTATTAGTCATTCCTTTGATAGCAGAAACCACAATCAACACACTTGTAGATTTCAAATATTCTTTAACAATATTTGTAATCTGAAGATAAGAATCTCTATTTTGTAAGCAAGAGCCACCAAACTTCATAATTACTAAAGAATTTTTACTATGTTCCATTTTCACCAGAAATCTTAATTGTTAATTTATTAGTTAGTAAAAAAATAAGACACTTATAGATGTTTCTTAATAGTTAAGAGAAAACAAATTCTAACTTTTTCACAAAATTATTCTATACTAAACCTAACTAATATTATTCTAATAGCTGTTGGACATTTAATTTGGATTCATTCAACAATTCTTCTTTAATCTTATTTTCCATGTTATATCCTTCTTTATACACAAGCTTTTTAATTCCTGCGTTAATAATTAATTTCAAACAACTCATACAAGGAAAATGGGTACTGTATAGAGTAGTATTACCTTGTATCGAAGTACCATGAATAGCTGCTTGAATAATACAATTAATTTCAGCATGGACTCCACGGCATAATTCTGGTTTTTCACCACTTTTTAAGTTCTGTCTCACACAGGTTTCTGGAGTGCAATGCTTAAATCCAGAAGGACTTCCATTATATCCCGTTGATAGAATATGAGAGTCCTTAACTAAAACTGAACCTACCTCTCGCTTTATACAGGTACTTCTCATAGATACAACTTCTGCAATTTTCATAAAGTAGTCGTCCTTGGATATTCTAAATTTGTTTTCTTGGTTCATGTTCCTAAATAAATTTAAAATAAATAAGAGTAAATTTTATTTTTTCTATTAATATACATTAAATTAGAATCATTTTTGAATACCACTTTTGGCTCATATGAAAAAAGTTGAATTACTAGCTCCAGCTAAAAATTTAAAATCCATTAAAGCGGCTTCTCAATACGCTGACTCAGTTTATTTTGGAATTGAAAAATTCAATATGCGTATGCGATCTGAAAATATTGCATTGGAGAATATAAATAAAGTTGTGGATTTCTGCCACAAAGTGGGGCTAAAAGCATATTTAGCTACAAACATTTTGGTATATGATAACGAATTAAATTATTTACGAGAAATCTTAGAAAAAGGAAAAGAAGCAGGGATTAACGCATTTATTGTACACGATATTGCAGCTATTGAGGTAGCAAAAGAAATAGGAGTAAATTTTCACATATCTACACAGTGCAACATATCTAATTCTTTATCTGCGAGATTTTACGAAAAATTAGGAGCAGAAAGATTAATTCTGGCAAGAGAACTATCCTTAGAGAAAATTAAGGAAATTAAGAGGAATCTCACTAAATCTGAAATAGAAATTTTCATTCACGGAGCAATGTGTACTTCTGTAAGTGGCAGGTGTTATTTTTCTCAAGATATTTGTGGTACAGAAACAAAATCCGCTAATCGAGGTAATTGCATACAACCGTGTAGAAGACGATGGTGGGTAAGGGAAGAATCTGGCGCGGAATATATATATGATGGAGTACGATTTATGAATTCACGAGATCTTTGTACAATAGCTTACATCCCGAAACTAATAGAAGCAAAAGTAGATGCTTTCAAAATTGAAGGTAGAATGAGACACCCACATTATGTTGAGATAGTTACTAAAACTTATCGTGAAGCTATTGAAGCTTACTATGACGGTACATTTTCAAAAAAAAAAGCTGGAAGATGGGTAACTGACCTAAAAAAAGTTTACAATCGCGGGTTTACTCCGGGATTTTACTTTAAAAGGATGACAGAAGAAGACCATCAGCATAAATCACCGGCTAATTTATCCCATTATAGATATATAAAAGTAGGTCAAATTGAGAAATATAATCAGAAGACTGGTTTCGCAAATATTACATTAAATAATGGATATCTTACTCAAAATGATGATATAATCATTATGGGCAATAATACAGACACATATATTCATCAAAAAGCAAAGATAATTAAATTCAAAGGGAAAGAAGTTAATAAAACTTCACGAGGTACAAAAGAAAAACCTTTACTCGCAGAATTAAAAGTTAATGGAAAAGTTATTAGTAATGGGGAAGATATAATCTATGTGTTTACCGATAGGACCTATAAGAAAAGAAATTATTCATTATAAAGTTGGAAAAAATGATACCTTTGAAATCAAGGGTAGAATAAGGCATCTCTCTTTTAGAATAATCTTATAATCTTGATAATCTAATATAACTGATTCCTTAACACATCCAATCGCCTTTTAATGTATTAATTTTGAAGTTTCTAGAATATTTTTTTAACGTAAGTTTAAATTTCTTAATAATTTTTAATTGTATTATGAGAAGACTAAATATTATTATTACACCTGTTAATTCATTCTAAAATTGAGCTTTTCTCAAAAAAAAAAAAGAGATTATTTAAGTAAAAATTATTTCTACAGAATTTTTTGAGTTTAATCTGTTGAAAATGTTCTATCAGACGTTTCATGTTTATTATTTGAATCAATGGGCGGACTAAAAGGAGGTTTATTAGCATTTTCTGTGTCTAAGGGAGGTTTCATCTTTAAATTTTTTGCCATTACATCATAATGTATCTTTAGAGAGGAGTACTTTTTAGAGAGTTTTGAATATTTTCTGTATATAATAAACCCAAGTGCCCCAAAAGCAATTAAAGTAATTAATAGAATTATAATAATTATTGGGTCCAGGTCCATTTCTTTTGAAATTGTGGGTCCAATAATCACAATGCTAGCATCGTTTGGTGAGTTGATGTTTGAGGGCGATTCTGTGTCTTCAATATAAATTAATAGCTGATAATATTTATCAGCTGAAAGAGTTGTATTTGAGATTAAAACTTCTAATTTTACATTTTGACCAGTATCCAAGGTGATATTGTAAGTAGGGCTTATTTCTTTTAATCTTGAGTCGTTCCAATCCGCGATGCTGTCAAGACCTTCAACAAGATAAAATTTGAGACTTTCAATATTGATGGATCGGCCTCCAGTATCAGAAATTGAGAAATTGAATTTTATTTGATCATTGACCATTCTTAAAGGAATACTTTGCGTACCTAATTCAAAATCTACAGTAGGAGAATTTGTGTCATAAGGATTATCGTATATATTTAATTCTATATAATCATTATAGGTTAAATCTGTGATACTTATTATAACTGCTCCTGAAGATCTGACTTGACCCAATAAATTGAGACCCAAATAAAGTGCATTTGTTTCTAAACAAGAAACCGTGAAAGGACTCTGTCCATATTGGTCATAAAATGCGATGCTTATGCTATCATGTTCTTGTAAAATAGAGTTTTCTGATAATTCGATTATTAATTGATGTAAATCAACTACATTAATTTTGTAGTACCAGCGTGGTCTGTTAAGTACTTTTGTGCTATTTATCACTTCAGCTCCCTGTTGTTCTGCCTCTTCGTAGGTAAAATTATTAGTAAATTTGATTTGATTGTCAGTTATAGAAACAAGATCGAAACTATTTACGGATAATTTAATGGAAAAATTAGCTTCGATAGGTCCCTCTGCGTAGTATACTAAATAAGATCTCAGAATTGGTTGTGCTTTAGGATCTTTATCGAAAAATATTCTTGGAGACGCTCCTATACCTATCAACGATGGTTTTTCTCCCACCATAGAATAAGTCGATTCTTGATAAACAACGTCAACAATTGGTTTGTTAAAACCAACTTCTTCCGTAACAATATGCCATAAATCCCCTTCTCCAGAATGATCTATATGGGTCCAACCAGCTATATTACTCTCAAAATCATTCTCATAAATGATAAGCGATGAATTCCCCTTGATCATAAAATCGTCTACAGTAATGCCATTATCAGTACCCATGGAATTAGTACATAAGTTAAATTCAATTGTGAAATTCCAACCAATCCATTTGGAAATATCTACACTGTAGGTTATTTCTCCCTCTGAATCTTCTATATAACCAGCTAAAAATTCTGTGTCTGTGTCATTTTTTATGTATATTGAGAATTCATCATTGCCCATTCCAATAGGTGATAATTCACATGATATTTTCACTTCAAGTGTTAAATCAACGTAATTATTTGTATTGTTAATTTGTGGGGAATAGAGGGAATTATTCATGTTGTTCTCATACTCATCACCCTCAACGCCACAGAACCAGAAAGAATCCTCTATTAATTTAGTTTGATTGTAAGCTTGAAGTTCCCATTGATAACGCCGCCAATTTACTGTGTCAAATTGTCTTACTTGAAGGAAAGGAAAGGTTGGAGTCTCTAGACCTGCATTAGTTTTTCCTATTCCTACGTCTTCTCCACTTGAAAAGTTCGTAATATCCCTTGGAATTACCTGTACAGTGATATTTACGTCTGGATTTATTCCATTATTGTTCGCATTTATATGAAAACCAATTAGAGAGCTTATTTTTTCAATTTTTTTCACTTCGGGTTTTAAGCTGCCATTTATTACATACCATCCATCTCCATACGACTCTTGTTCTATGAATGCTGCCGTGTCTTTATCTTGGTAAATATTTGAAGTTGGGGTATATAACATTGATAATTTCTCATCTCCGTTTATCCCTTGGTTGTCTATCACAAATTTTTGTCCATGATTAGTTCCTAAGGAGTAGAAATCCACTGAAACGCTCCAATTTAAATCAACTTGAAAGTGTGTATCAAAAAAACATCCATCATTCACTTCCAAGATAAAATAAGCATCTGGTATGGTATCATTCAATAAAAAATTTGTTGAAAACATCGAAGTTCCAGAATATATAATCTTTTCTGTCCTGTTGTTGGAGTCTAGAGCTAATCGAGAAGAGTATGTAAAGTTCAAATCTGTTCCAGCGGAATTAAAGATAATACCGAGGGCTGATCTGCCTGTTAAATCAAAATTATTGAATATGGGCACCCAATCACGAGAAATATTCTCAGTAAAGCTTTCTTCCGAAGGAATCCAGATATTTGTTAGAGTATCATGCCAATAAATCCATGAAAAACTATCATTTACAATAATTTCATTGGATAAAACTACTTCGTTTGAGGTAATTGAAGATTCAAATTTAAATAATTTAAATCCTTTTGTTGGAACAGAAAAATGCGTAGTATTTTGATTCCCAATCTCTATTGATTCTATTATATTTGAGTCGAGAAGATTCACAATATCTATTTTATAACTGTTGTCTGAGCTATTTGTTGTTTGTTTAAGGAGGATATAAATTCTTACATCAAAAGAATCGCCATTTCCAAGTGAAAGCAGAAATGATTTTCTATTTCCAGCAATAACTTCAACCCCAGAATCTATATCATCGTTTAAAGTCCATTTATTCCAGTTAGCACCCCATGAAGGTTTTCCATAGGTTGTTAAAAAATCATCGCTCCAAACTAAGGCATCTTTATTGTTATAATAGGAATACCGATTAATGGTAGATGTAAAATAGAAAAATAGGTCAGCACTACCAGTGGAAGAACAGGTTACATTAAATAAACTCTCCCCAGACCATGTAAGCGATTCAAAGATATAATCATCTTCAGACCTATAATTTAAATCACCTGTGAGACTAGTCGAGGAAACTCTAGGTAAATTTAAATTAAAATTGTCTACTTCTGTAACTTCGCCATTCTTTAATGAAATCATCCATGGGACAATTAACAATAAAATTATTAATAATTTTATATTTCTTTTCATTTTATTTTCCCTAAAATTGATTTTTACTTACTATATTTTTTAATTAAATAGTTAAATAGTTAAATTATAGAGAAACAATTTAATTTATAAAGAATTGAGGTATAATATTTGCCCTATTAAGTATTCTGAAAAACATTCCGCAAATAATCATTAGATCTAGTTTTTCTTGATCTCATTATCGGTTAGATAACATGCGGGATCCGATCCCCATACATCACCAGTTATGGCAAGTGCCCTAACTCTTGAGCCTCCCTTACATACTTCAAAAAATCTACAATTACTTGATGAACATCTCCCCTTAATGTATTTGGCTTTATTTTTTAATCCTTTCATAATAGGATCTGAAGTGTCTTGCCAAATCTCACGAAAAGATCTTTTTCTAATATTACCAAACGAGTAATCATGCCAGAATTGATTAGCATGAACATTACCAAGAAAATCGATACTAGCAATAGTTTCGCCGGTTCCATCACCTCCATTACGCTTTAAAAGCTCATATACCTTTTCTGCTTGATCAGGATTCTCTTTTAACAAATATAAATAGAGGAATCCAGCATCACAGTAATTTCCCACCAAAAGTGTTTCTATTGGAAATCCGTTTTCATGATGATTTTTAGTTAATTCGAAATATTCATTTATAGCGTTTCTCCACTCATTAGGGGGTAAGTCACTTTTTAAGATATCTTTCCCTCTTCCAGAATAATCTAAATGGTATACGCAACATCTATTCACCCCAATTTCATTAAGCTTTAGTAATACACCCGGTAAGTCTTGACGGTTATATTTTGTCAAAGTAAATCTAAGACCAGTTTTAATTTTAGCTTTTAAAGCATTTTTCATACCTTTTATTGCCATATTAAAAGCTCCATTTACACCTCTGAATCTATCGTTGATCTCAGATAAACCATCTAATGACACGCCTATATATTTCGCTCCAGCTTTTTTTATTTCTATTGCTTTTTCTTCGGTAATTAAAGTCCCGTTTGTTGATATAACTGGTCTGAGTTTTAAATTATCTGCATACTCAATCAATTCAGTTAGGTCTTTTCTCATAAAGGGTTCACCCCCAGAAAAAAGCACTACAGGACACCCGTAATTAGCCAGATCTTCAAGTAAACCTTTACCTTCATCAGTAGTGAGTTCAAATTCTAATGGTTCTTTAGTGGCCGAAGCATAACAATGGACACATTTCAAATTGCATTGTTTAGTAGAGTTCCATACTACTATTGGTTTATTAAATTTAACATTCTCTTTGTTATAACTAATTTGTTGAGGGCCACCATCACATACTGCCCTATATCTTAAACCATCAGATTCACTTAAAGCTCCTAACAATAATTTTGAAACTCCTATCATTAATTCTCACTCCAGAGATAATTTATATATTCGTTTATCATTCCTTGAATTGTATGGACGGTTGCTGTTATATGTGGCACTGTTAGATAACGAGAAGTTTCAGGCCCAATAGATACAATAACCGGTTTTATTAAAAGTTCTTTATCAAGCTGTTGTAAATTTTTAGCACAAGAAGCAGACATTACAAAGATTGCATTAGCATCTTTTAGTAAGTTAGGATCAGCGGGAAGGCTTTTGATATCGTAAATATAATGTTCTGCTACTTCAAATTTAGTCGAGAGCAATTTGAATAAAGTTTTAGTCGCTGCAGAAGATCGTAATAGAAGAATTTTACTCCCTTCTTTAAAATTTTCCAAAATATATTCACCTAACCCTTTAGAGTTATAATTTTTTCCAATAAAAGCATGCTGACCGTATTTTTCTAAAATTGCTTTCTTTGTTTTTGGCCCAATCGCAAAAAATGTTCCTTTATATGATTCAATATTAAATTTATTACTGACATACTTCACACCTTCAGCAGAGGTAAAAACAATCGCATTATAATCATTTATATTAGGTAGAGTAAAATCTCGTGGTATTATTTCGATTAGGGGCATAACAATTGATTTCATTTTATATGAATTGAATAGTCCCTCATCTTCTGCTAAGTGTTTCTTTGCTCGTGCTAATACAATTTTCTTTTCTTTCACAAGTTCAATTTTTTTTTTAAACCAATCTAGTTTGGTATGGAGATTAACATTTGAGCCAATAATAAATACTGTTGGTGGAGACAATCCTTCAATCCCATCTGCAATACTCCCTAAAGTTGTAATTATCGTTTCTTGATTTATGGTAGTCCCCCATCTAATTGCTGCTATAGGAGTTGAACTATGTCTTCCCGAATTTAACAGCTTTTTAGCTATTTCCTTTATTCTAGCGACTCCCATGAGTATAATTATCGTTTCGGGGAGTCTTGACCAATTAATCGCGGACTTAACTTTAATTGACTCGTGACCTGTCAGAACAGCAAAAGATGAATTAAATTCACGATGAGTTAAGGGAATACCCGCATAAGCAGGAGCAGCATAAAATGAAGATATACCCGGTACAATTTCAAATTTTATACCAATATTTTCACATACAAGCGCTTCTTCACCCCCTCTCCCAAAAATAAATGGATCTCCACCTTTTAGCCTAACAACGAGATTATTGTGCCCATATTTAATGAGTGCTGCATTAATCTCCTTTTGAATTTGCTGTGACGTATGAGAACCTTCTTCTCGCTTCCCCATAAAAATTATTTTACATCGAGGATTTGCCCAATTGACTATTTCTTCATTAGTCAATTTATCATAAATGAGAACTTCTGCTTTTTTTATTAAACGCTTAGCTTTTATGGTTATTAATTCTGGATCTCCCGGACCTGCACCGACAAGGTAAACAACCATTATTATATCACGCTCTATTCCTCATTGATTTTAGTATTTCATTACCACCAGATGAAAGAAGATCCTTTGCTAATTCTACAGCGCAATTCTTTGCATTGTCTATATGTTCAGTTTTATGTAACCCTATAAATTGACTCCCATCTGTAGATGATACAAAGCCATAAATTTCATATTTTTTCTTTTCTATATTTATTATAGAGTAAGCACCAGCGGGAACTTGACATCCAGCGCTCAACTCTGAAAGAAATGCTCTTTCAGCC
>Ga0255055_10001101_pt1 | contig 20379 bp, 15 predicted proteins | sample JV7_2_27_MG_FD_188633 | JGI IMG/M metagenome (GOLD analysis project Ga0255055, IMG submission 188633) | Seawater microbial communities from Jervis Inlet, British Columbia, Canada - JV7_2_27 | ecosystem: Environmental > Aquatic > Marine > Inlet | place: Canada: British Columbia | collected...
GGCCGACACCCCGGTCCTTGCCGCCGACGGGGACTTCATCGATCTGAATGAATCAAGACATTCGATCTTGCTCGACTACGCCAAGCACTATCTGAACCTCAAGCGGGGTTCGGCCGAGCTTCAGCAGACCCAGCCGGCACTGAAGGCCTTCATGGCTTCCGCCGCAGATGAGAACGCCCTGTTCCGGGAGAGCAGCTTCTTCCGGTGGGCTATGGCGAGGGACGACAAGCTGAAGCTCACACCGTTTCATGCGCCAGTGAAGGAAACGCAAAGGGGTAGATAATGCCAAAAACAGATGCTGAGAAAAAAGCACGAGAACTAAGACAGGTTAATTATAAACGGGCAAGAGACACTGGGACTCTTGGACACGGCACCAGAAAAAATGATATCCACCTACCTAAAGGTCGTCCGGCTGAATCTGGGCCTAACCAAAAGAATGTGTGGAAATACAAAGAACCTAGTCCGCGTCCAACAAAGGCTCAACGAAGGCGTAAACCAAATGTGCCGAAATCCAGAGCCCCCGGAGGTAGATAATGCCCGCGGTAGCCGCTAACGCCCTGTTCGAGGAGATCCAGTATCACATGATCGAGGCGCCGGATCTCGGCGTCACGTGGGCTGACGGTATCTGGACGGCTGCTGAGGTCCTGGGCTACGCCAACCAGCGTCAGGCCCGCTTTCTGAAGGAGGCCCCCGTCCTATTGGGCAGGGCGGAGATCATCAATTCCAGCGCCCTGGCCCAGCCCCTCCCAGAGGACTGGATGCTCACATATCGCCTTGTTTGGAAGGATGACGACGGGACCCGGACCCAGCTCCCACGCGTCGACCATCGGGAGCTCGATCTGGCTCTGAGCACGTGGCCCACAGGGACCGCAGCGAAGCCTCAGGTGTATGCCGACACGGACATGGCCACCCAGACCATCCACGTGGCCCCGATCCCGACCAACGGCGGCGAGTTCGAGATCACCTACGTGGCGGTTCCACCGCTGCTGGACGGCACAACGGAGCCCTTCATGGTGCCCGATATGTTTGTTCCTGCAGTGAAGTATGGTATAATGGCTGATATGTTCGGGAAGAACGGCCGTGTCCACGATACCGAGCGAGCTGCCTACTGTGAGATGCGCTTCCAGGAAGGCGTCATAGCAGCCAACGTGATGGTCAGAGGATTCGTCTAATGCCCGTACCCCAGCATCGCGGTGGCCTCCCGGTCACCAATTCCCCCTTCGAGGGCGCCTACTCAACGCCGACGATCAGTCCCGGCATCGCTGGGCTGAACATTCGTGGGGCAATTTCTGCCATTGCGGCTGAGCAGCTGACTCGGATGTCGAACCTGCAGTGGGACCAGGAGGGTTCCCTCACGTCTCGGCCGGGCATGATCGAGGAGGCGACGAGCGCCGGAACCCACGTCCACTCCATCGCCCGCATGAACGACCCGCTGAGCGGCGTAGCCACCCGGGTGTGGGGTATCGACACTTCTGTCTACATGGGCCTCTCAGGGGGCCTCTCGAGCGTCCAGAGCGGCTTCTCCGGTGATCCCCTGTCCATCGTGCCCTATCGGCCGGTGCTGAGCGGTGAGAGCTGGGCCTACATCGCCGACCGCAGCCAGATGAAGAAGGTCAGCCGGAGTGGGCTGAGCCTGGACATCGGCCTCCCGACCCCCGCAACTGGGGTGACCACGGTCCTGGGCACACAGAACCAGACCATGATCGCCACCGGAGAGTCCACCGACGGCTCCGAAGCGGCCAGCTGGGTGCCTCATGCTGGGACCGGCATGGCCGCCACCATGACGGTGGAGGACAAAGCAGGCGATGCAGTGTCGCCGGCGCACGTCTACTTCACCACCTTCCAGGCCTCGACCACGGACTACTACCAGTTCGCGGCCCTCCCGCGCACACTCGACCTCTCCCAGGTGGGGCTGACCGCCGGCACGCCCAAGGAGGCGAGCGACAAGGACCACATCCATCTGTGGATGAAGACCAGTGACCCGAACTTCCTGAACGAGGTTCGGCTCTACTTCATCGTGTCGGATGACTTCGATGCGACGAGCACCCTGCCGCCCGGGACCGAGGTGGGGAAGAACACCAACTCCTACATGAAGGCGTTCCGGCCGGGCGACTACGCGGCCATGCTCTCCGGGGCTACGACCGCGGTCAGCGAGGCTGCCGGTGCGGCCATCCGTGGTGGGGACGAGGAGTTCCTGAACGACCTCCAGACCAACCCCAACTTCACGCAGAGCGCGACTGGCGGCTTCATCGACGACAACGGGAACCTCGTGGACTACGACCCCGGCGTTGGGACCCCGGTCTCGCGGCAGGTGGCTGGCGGACCCCCGACACAGTCGGTTCAGGGAGGCTCCGGAGCCCATGAGTGGGTGGAGTTCGGCATCCCCGGGAACCCCCTGCGAAGAGGAGACTTCAAGCGCATCGGCTCCGACACCGGCCGGAACTGGGATACGGTCACCGGCGTGGTCCTCTACATCAATGCCGTGGCCGGTCAGGGTGTGGCCGTGGGCCTCTCGGATGTCTTCCTCCACGGAGGAGCCGGGCAGGACAACTCGGATGTGGGTCTCGCCGGCTACGACTACCGGTCCACTGACTTCGACCCGCGGACGGGCGCAGAGAGCAACCCCTCGCCGATCCTGGCCACGACCGAGCCCTACGGCCTCTTCACCAGCCGGCAGCCGGTCACCCTCACCCCTGCGGCCAATGGTGATGCAGCCATCCGGCAGCGGTTCTATCGCCGGGGCGGAACCCTGGGCGACAACTGGTACCGTCTCGCCCGCGAGGAGTCGGCCACCAACGAGAACGACACCAACGATTCGGACGGCGGAACCTGGGTGGATGAGCTGAGTGACAGCGCCATCTCGCCTGCGGAGACCGTGGAGATCGACCACGCCCAGCCAGTCCAGACCGTCGACACCAACGGGACCATCGTACGAGCCGCGCCTGTCAAGGCCATGTGGGGTCCCATCCAGGATATTCTCTTTGCCTGTGGGGACATCTACCGTCCCGGACATCTCTATTGGAGCACCCCAGGAGAGCCCGATCACTGGAGTCCCTTCAGCAACTTCGAGGTCTGTGGTCCATCCGAAGAGCTGATGAACGGCGGCTACTGGGGTAGCCAGGGCTTCGTGTTCTCCCGCGAGCGCCTCTACTGGATCTACCCCAACCTGAGCGCCGACGGGTCCATCACGGTCACTCCCACCGGGTGCGCCAAGGGCCTCTTCTCCCGCTGGGGGATGGCCGTGGGCAGCCGCGGCATCTTCTTCCTGAACCGAGACGGCATCTGGGTGACCACCGGTGGTCCGCCTGACCTGCTGACTGGTGTGATCGGGGATGAGGATGACGGCGGGATCTTCTCGAATGCGACGGTCAACGGCTACGCGCCCATCGACTGGAACCAGACTGTAGACATGAGGCTCCAGGTGTGGGGCACCGAGCTGTGGTTCCAGTACCGAGACACCGCCGGCGCCAACCAGCACCTGATCTACGACATGGAGGCCAAGCGCTTCCGCCACTACACCTTCGGGATCGACCCGGGGACGATGTATGTGGACGTGCTCAAGGATGGGGCTGGCAGCCGGATGATCCTGGGTGGGCGAGCTACGGGTGACGCCTACACGCACGATGGCACGTCTGATGACGGCGCTGAGATCGCTGCGAGCTTCAGGACCGGAGCCTGGACTGCAGAGCGGGAGCGTGAGGACAAGCTGCTAGGTGACCTGTTCGTCGACATGGACCGGGACCTGATGGACATCACCATCATCACCTACATCAACGACGAGACGATCACCAACCCAACGCAGACGCTGATCGCAGGGACCGACCGTAACCGCTACGTGGTGGACAGCTTCGGCACGACACCTCAGCGAGCCCGGTCGGTCTCCATCGACATGGCGTGGAGCAGCGGCAACCGCCGGCCTATCGTCCACCAGCTGGGCGTGAGCGTCATCCAGGAGCCCGAGGCCACGAACCTCCGGGCGACCCAGTGGGACGACATCGGCTCGAGTGCTGAGAAGTATCTCATGGGCGTGATGATCGAGTGCGATACCTTCGGCGAGGACCGGCAGGTGACTGTCGAGTTCATGAAGGGCACCACAATCACGACCGCCAAGCAGTTCACGATCACCCACAACGGCCGCTTCCGGCACTTCGAGAGCTGGACCGGCGTGCTGGCTGACCGTGTGCGTATCCGGCCGGACACCGACTGTGCCCCGTGGATCCTCTACGAGTGCGACTGGGTGGCCAACGAGAAGCCGACGCGGCTGGCCATCGTGGACTCGGACGACGAGAATCACTGGGACACATACTCGACCGGGCTGGACCTCAGCATCAACACATTCGGAGTGGCCAAGACGTTCAACGTCTACGTAGATGGAGCCCTGGTCACCAACATCGCCACGGGGACAACTGACTTCTCCGTTACGGCGACAGGCCAACAGGTGGTGCATCTCTCGTGGACGCCCCTCCGCGGCCACGTCTATCGCTATGTGGCGACTGACGCTAACGACTGCCTGCTCTTCGAGCACCGGTGGCATTTGGAAGCGGAGCCTTCGGAGCAGACGAACTTCAATCAGAACTTCACGATTGCTAACACCCATGCGGACAAGTGGATCAAGGGTGTGAAGCTGGAATGTGATACGTTCAATGTCGCCAAAACCGTCACCATCGAAGTCGACGGTGCCGTCGCCGCCACGCTCACCGTTACTGCCGACGACCGGTCCGTCCTCCAATTCGCCTTCGCCCAAGTCCGAGGAAGGGTTGTACGAATACTCCCCACCGACGCCAATCCCGGGCGTCTATACTCCGCGTCACTCATATTCGACGAGGAACCGCTTCAGCTCGACCGGTGGGAAACGCAGGAGCTGACGCTGGGACCGCTGGGCTGGAAGAGCCTGCTCGAAGGGTGGATCACCCTCCGGAGCGAGGACACCGTGAACCTGCTGATGACCTACATGCGGGAGGACGGGACCTCGACCACGGCGAACGTCACCCTGCCCGACACGGTGGGGGTCAAGCAGCAGCACTACTTCACCTTCGCGGCCAACAAGTTCGTGCAGGTCAAGTTCCTGTTCACCAGCGCCTCCTCCTTCTGGCTCTACAAGCCGGAGTCTGAGCTGAAGCTGGCCGACTGGGGAGCCGGGGTCCGGAAGGTCTCGCCGTTCGGAGACGACAACCTGGACCTGACCCGCGGTAGCTTCGTAGCGGAGCAGGCAGCTGGCAGGGGCGGAGGTGAGCGCCGGTGAGTCGGGCCGTTAGGGAGTACCCACACCTGAGCCGCATCGGCGACCACGCCGTGAGTGATTCCCTGCGTCTGCTGTGGGACAAGGTCTTCGAGTTGGAGAGCTCGATGGCCGCACTCCCTATCGACCAGGGCTGCGGGGCCAAGTTCGATCAGGTGGCCCGTGTCCTCAGGCGTCACCAGACCATGCTCAAGCAGGGCGCCGGGTTCGTTCCGGGCTCGAGCGCAGCCCAGCCGGGCGCTGGCGGCTCAGAAGGGGGTGGCGGGGGAACGACACCGAGCGTCCCCGGGGTGCCTACGGGCGCGGCCGTGCCACACCCAGGCGACCAGTACGCGGTCATTGCGGCCGTGGACGCAGCCAACCCAGGCCTCATCGACCAGAGCTGCATCAGCGCGGGCGGCAACTGGGGCTTCATGGACATCGTGGTCAACACGCTGCGGGCGAGCGACCCACGCTGGGGCTACAACTGCAAGCGTGGTAACTGCGATGACCCGTCCCACGACGCGATCTTCTACTACGGCGGACCGGGGGCGCCGACGAACGGAGCCTCCACTGGCTGGATCTTCGACGTGATCAATTCGCTCTGTCCCCCGGGAAACGCAAGCCCCTCCTGGCAGGATCAAACTGGGCTGGGCGTAGGAGGATTCAAGTTCCCACGATGAATACTGTGAGAAAACTGCCGTTCGACGAGTGGCACCGGCTCCTGGAGCTGGACGGCTGGTTGGGGGAACTTCCTCGCAAGGGCCACGCGGTGGTCCACGTCACGGAGGACAACCTGGGCGACATCATCGCATTCTGGTGGGTACTCCAGGTGTATCATATCGAGCCAATGTGGATTAGGGAGGACCATCGTGGAGGTCTCATCCCCCGCCGTCTCTGGGCGGCAGTCCAAGGATTTCTTGACAAATGCAGCATTTTCAAGGCATTCTGTCATACGGAGATACTTCCGGTCGAGGACTATTTGGAGCGCCTTGGCATGAAGCCACTCCCCACAAGGATGTACATCTATGAGTCAGGATCCGATTCAGGGCGCCGGTAGGCAGCGCTCGCCAAACGCCCGGCCGACGGGGAGGACTGCTCAGCCGCGGCCGGAGGCGAGGTGGGACTCGACGACGGGCAAGCCCATGAACATCTTGCCGCCCAACCGGACGGACATGTACGGTGGGTATGGCAACCCGGACAACAACCAGTCCGGTGCACAAGGTGGTCAGTTCAACCTCGCTGAGATGCTGGGTGAGCAAGGACAGCAGCAGTTCAGCCTCGCCGCTCCCGCGTACGAGAAGGGTCTGGGGTTCTACTCCGACCTGCTCGACTCCGCCGGTAAGCAGCGGCAGGCTCTGGCGCCAGCCATCTCGAACATCAACGAGGGTGGCGTGGGTGCCCGCAGCTCTATCCGTAACCGGTTCGCCCGGAGTGGCGCCAAGAACATGGCGTTTGCTGAGGAGGAGCGGAAGCGTCAGGGTGACGTGAACACGATGCTGGCCGGAGCCCCGCTCATTGGAGCAGAGGGTCTGGCTGATCTCTCGGTGCAGGGACTCAACCAGTCGCTGCAGGCGGGCGCTCTTTCGTCCGGCGCACTGGCTCAGGCCTCCCAGTCAGCGGCCTCCCAGCGGACGCAGGACAAAGACGAGGGTGATTCTAACTGGAGCCGCTGGGCTTCTATTGGCGCCGGTGTCGCCAGCATCTTTGGACTCTAATTATGCCTAGTGGAATCGGCGGGTTCTTCGCCGGGATGACCAATCGCTTCGCCGATGATGCGGTCAAGGCCCGAGAACAGAACCGAGCAGACGCGGACAGGGAGTACGAGCTCAAGCGAGGTGAACTCGAGTGGGCCCGTGAGCAGGTAGAGGCAGGTAAGGCTGACCCCGGCCACATGCTGGGGATCATGAACGATCTCGCCGAGCTGTCCAAGGGGCCGAAGAAGAAGTCCGGAGGCCTTCTCAACCTGAAGAACCTCAAGGGTGAGTACAAGACACCCGAGCTGTCGTTCCTTGACAAGATGCTGTCGGGTGAGCTGGAGCAGTTCAACGCCCAGCAGAACCAGCAGCTGCCTACGGGGAGTCCAATCCCGCCAGGAGGCGCCGGCCAGATGCAGCCCCCACCCGGCCCCGGGCCGGCACAGGGCGGCGATCCTGAGGGCGGAGACCCGGGCGGAGCGGAGAGCCTCGCCCAGCAGCCTGTGCAGCCGGCCAAGTTCGGCCGAACCCCACTGCCCTCCCCGAACGCATCGTCCGGGCGCTTGGGCGGAGTCGTGCAGGAAGGCACTGAACTCCTCCAGAACGGGGCCAAGCCCCTCGCCGGCGGACCTCCGCCCACGGGAGGATTCCTTCGGTCTGAGCGGGAGATGGAACAGATCGCTGCCGACCAAACCCGCCGTGGGGCGTTAGCCGCAGCCAGAGACATCGCGGCCCAGTACAAGTATCTGACTGAAGTTGAGGGCCTGGAGCCCAACCTCGCTCGCTCCGCCCTGAAGATGACCCAGGATCCGACGCTTGGCTTCCAGGGTAGTTCGGCAGGCCAGAACTCAGCGACAACCCACACCTTCGTTGACCCGCAGAACTCGGATGCCCCACCGCTGACGGGACGGGTGATCAATGGTGTCCTCACAGGTCTCGATGGGCAGCCGATTCCGCCGAACTATATCCAGTGGCAGCGGCCGCCGTCGAGCGGCAGCGGCAGGGGTGGTCCCCTCGTCACCCTCTCAGGCGGCGTGTGGCGACCGGATACCGGTGAGCAGTGGCAGACCCCACCGGGTCTCGGCACCACTGAGGGCGTTGGCCGGACGGTCAATGCGCCGGTCATGCAGGCCAACCAGGAGTGGGAGCGCGTCGACCGGCGAGTCTCGGCCATCGCAGACCAGCTGGCTGACCTGGACGACGCGTCGGGGGACATGGTGCTTCGAGCGCCAGAGAACAACCCATACAAGCAGGAGTATCTGCAGAAGCGACAGGCGATCATCGACAACGGCATGGCCGGTATGGACATGTCCTACGAGGACGCTCAGCGCTACCTCTACGAGAACGACCCCGAGGTAGAGGTGACTGGAGGCGGTCAGCTTGGTGGAGGCTTCCCAGAAGCAGCCCGCACGCCGGCCCCCAGCCCCGCGGCCAGCCCCGCGGCCCAGGACGACATCGCCACCGATGATGACCTCGTCCGGGTCTGGCTCCAGCAGATGGGCCAGGGTGGGAAGGACAACCTCACCCAGTTCGCTATGGCCACCGGCCTCTCGCCGAATCAGGTCATGACGTACATCATGGAAGACCCCGAGACCCTCGACTGGGTCCTGAGCGAAGTCATGAAGGCCATCCAGGCCTCACCTGACCGCACCGTCCGCGGTCGCTAAGGGAGCTGAATGCCGATTCCGCCACACCTGATCGAGCGGGCCAAGGCTACACGCCCGGGTTCGCCTGCTCGTACGTTACCGACAACACTCGCACCGCCTCCCGAAGAGGACGCCAGTCTCGGCGAGAAGGTCAAGAACTGGGTCCTGTCGAAGGAGGGTGGCGGAGCTACGGCTCTGCAGGTTGGTGCCCCCGCGGCCGCGTATTCGGCCGGTGCGTTGGGTGGTGCGGCTGTCACTGGTCCCTTAGCCCCAGTTGGCGCCATCATCGGTGGTGGACTCGCCGGCGGCACGGCCGGCTACTACGCGTCGAAGAAGGCTCAGGAGATGCGGGGCCAGGAGTTCTCGCACAGGCAGGCGCTGGCGGAAGGCGCCCTGGATGCTCTCCCACCGTTTATCGGCCGGACTGGTAAGACCGTCTCCCAGATCGTTGGCCGACAGGCAGCCAAGTACGGCCTGCTGAGCGGGAGCGGCGCTGGGCTGTCTGAGGTTAGCCGGGCAAGCGACATCGAAGGCTACGAGGTTGAGCCCCTGAACGTGGCCCTGGCCGCTGCCTTCGGCAGTGCCGTTGGTGGGGGACTCTCTGTCCGTGGCGCTCGAGCCTTGACCCGAGCCGGGAAGGAAGCCGGTACCCCGTCGGCCCCAGCACCCAGGTTCTCGACCGCGGACCGGCAGGCCATGTCGGCGCCGTCCATGGTGGACGATGTCGTGGACGCCGCCCAGGCAAGCACGGCGAGGGCTGGAGAGACCAGTGCCAGGCGGAGCGGTAAGAGCCCCGCACAGAACCAGCTGAAGGTCCTGAGGGGCCTCAGGCAGCACGCCAAGACCCCAGAGGACGGCGCCTTCCTCGACATGCTGATCGACGATCTGGAGGCCGCCCAGGCCCCCAAGGCCCCGAAGGCCCCGGCTGCGGCCGCTAAGCCCGCTGAGGGCCCAGTCGCTGCCCGTCCCGTCCCCGCACCCGAGAAGGCCACGCAACTGATCGACCCCACCACGGGCCGCGTCTATGGCGGAGCTATCGAGAACGCCTCCATGGATCCCGACGAGGCTGTGAAGGGTGCGCGTCAGGCCGTTCGGGAGTACAGCAAGAAGCTCTCCGAGGACCTGGGGCTGGAGAAGGGGGACAAGGCGTCTGTCACTCGCTGGTTCGGTGGGACCAAGATGGATGTAGAGCGCATGGAGCGCCTCCAGCGTCTGGCCCAGGCGAGGGGAATCGACCTGGAGATGCGGTTCAACGACGCCCAGGCTGACATCTCCGCCCTCCTGGTGCGTTCTGGCCTGACCGAGCTGCCGAAGCCGGGCCGTGTGGGTGGCCGACAGAAGGGTCCGCCCAAGGGGCCGAAGCTGGAGCACCGCATCCGCTACCGGACAGATGCCGATGGGAAGTCCATCGCCGACATCAACACCAAGCAGGGCATGGCCAATGTCAAGCGTGGCGCTGAGAGGGTGGCTGCCAAGCTGGAGAAGCAGTACCCAGGATCAGAGGCCAAGGTCCAGACCCTCCGGGACAAGACCGGGGAGATTGTCGGATGGCGGGTCACCTCCCGGAAGACTCGAGCCGAAGCCAAGCGAAGAATCGAGGCCCAGGCAGCCGAGCAGGCCGCGGCACGGGCTCGGCACAAGAACGTCGTTGATCCCCTGAAGGACATCGTTGACGAGAGGCCGCCGGCCCCTGCACCTCCGCCGGCCATCGTGAGCAAGGCCAAGCAGGCAGCTGCCCGTATGGCGGCGAGTGCGGAAAAGACCAAAGGCCGTAGTGGCCTCCACGGAAAGCCCAAAGCTGGAGAAGGTGCAGATCATCGGCCTGGCTATAACGGAGATCCTTCTGTTGCCGATAGACGAAGTGGTCCCATTAAAGAAGCAATCGATCGTGGAGATGCACCAGAAGTCGATAGAGTATTCGATGACCGGTTGATTGAAACTAATATCATGAACATGTCTACTGGGCAGCTTCGTGATATTAGGTCAAGACCAAGAAGTTCATACCCAGAACAGTATCGGCCTCTCTGGGATGATGCTCAGCTTACATTAGAGATGCGTGCCCAGGCACCTGAAGCCCACATTAAACCGCTAAGTCCTGAAGAGTGGCGTGCTTCTAGGCCAAAAGGTAGTCTGCACGGTAGCGGCAAGGCGAAGGTCAGGCCCATCCCCGATGAGCTGGAGCCACCGCCGGGCCGCATGGACGAGGCACCCCTCCCGGACGAGGAGTTCCCCGATGAGATGCTCACGCCTGGACCGCGGGACTCGGCTGAGGACGACTTCCTCAACGACTTCGAGCGTTCGCACGGCACCGACTACGAGGACACACTCCCGGCCGGTTCGAGCATGGATGACTATCAGGCCGTCCCCATGTCCGACAAGACGATGGCCGAGGACTTCGTGGACCGGCTCGCGGCAGACTATCCGGACACCGAGTTCTGGGTGTCGCCGGCGAGGAGTCGCAAGGTTGGGAAGAATGTAGACACGGGCGCACCCGTGGTCAAGGGTACCAAGGGATGGCAGGTGATGGTCGACAAGCATGCCGACATCAGCGACCTGACATCCGAGTATGGCGTCGGAAGGAAGCAGGCTCAGCCGGCTCCGGGAGAGGCAGCAGTTGTCCCCCGTCGAGCTCGGAGTCTCTCATCGCGGCCGGACTCACGAGCCGGACTCAACCAGCCGCTGGAGCCTATGCCCGATAGGGTTCCGACGCCGTACACACCACCAGCCAAGTCCCCAGGATCGAAGGCACTGCAGGAGAACCTCATCCGGCCACCCGAGCGGGCTGCTTCCATTGACCCCGACACGGATGCGGCCATGCGGGAGAAGCTGCGTGATATCACCAAGGGCCACAGCACTGAGGCCCTGGAGCGGGCTGCCAAGAACGCACCGGACGAGCGCGTGCGGCAGGCTGCCCTGGATGAGATCGAGGCCCGGCAGGCTGGGAAGGTCGAGCCGGATGCTGGAACCCCTGAGGGCAACGCCGAGGTTGTGGCCCAGACCCAGAAGCTCGCGGACCTGCGGGCCTCTGTGCGCAAGGCAGGGTCGAACGCCGGCGGCATCAGACGACAGATCAGGGCTACCGAGGCTTCGCTGATGCGCCTGCTCGAGAAGACTGGAAGCGAGACCGGTGAGTGGAAGTTCTGGCCGACACCGAAGCACAACCAGATGGAGCCCAACGTCTCCCAGCCCAAGATGGACCGGCTAGAGAAGAAGCAGGCGGGGATGATCCTGGGCGGCACCGAGATAGAGCAGCCCGGCGCGGCTGGCAACCTCTGGCGGAAGTTCGGTAATAGGGCGTTTGCCCTACAGGAGGCGGTCATCGCCCTGGAGGAGCGGGGGAACATCCTCGGACCGGACAACAACATCTGGAAGCTCTTCATCAACAACAAGGACCGCGGTCTCGGTGAGTTCCATCAGGCGGCACGTGAGGTAACAGAGCTGGTCGGAGAGGCCACCAAGCGTGGTCTCGGTAAGATCGGACGGCGTGCCTTCAACCTGATGAACTTCATCCGGGAGGAGCGGACCTTTGCCGGCAACCTTCAGCGCACCACCCGACAGTGGGAGGAGGCGGCGGACGCACTCAACTCGGCCAAGGCCAACAAGGTCAAGCCGAAGGAGATGAAGAGGGCCATCAAGCTGGAGAGGGCCCGGAAGAAGTCTCTCGACAAGGCCGACAGGAACTGGAAGCAGCTGGCCCGGGGTAAGGGTCTGCCCGAAGAGATGAAGCCCGGCGAGGCCTCTGGCATGCTGACCGAGCTGCGTGACGCTACGCCGCCCAAGGACTGGGACCTGGTCGAGAAGGTCATGAGGGGCTGGGCCCACGCCAACGACCGAGCACTCGGCGTTGAGCAGCTGATGGGCCGGCATGTGACCCAGGACATGGTGGATGAGTTCCGAGCCCGAGGTCCCTACCTCTCGCCTCTGAGCCGCCACCTGGACAACACCACCCGGGTGCTCAGGACCCGCATCAAGACCGCGGTGCAGCAGAAGCTGATCGACCCCAAGCAGGCGGAGATCATGCAGGAGCTGGCCGGAGACCCATCCGTGCCCATCGACCCGTTCACGGGAGGGCTGCGTCACCTTGAGATGATGTACCGAGAGGCGCATCACAGTTCCATGGTGCGTCAGATGGTGGACTCCCTGAGGGAGTTCGAGCCCTACTCGAGCAGCATGAAGAAGGTCTCGGAGGGTGCGCCGACCGACCCGAACATGGCCAAGGTGCCCGTGTTCCGGAACGGCCCCAAGCCCGAGTACTGGACCGTGCCCCGGGCGATCGCCGAGGTCATGATGAGCCCGACCGGCCTGGAGATGGAGCTCTACGGTCTCGGTCCCATGCGTACCCTGCTGCAGAGGTCCAAGAACGCCCTGACGAAGAGCGCCGTGGTCTACTCCATGGGCTTCGGCTTCGGGCGGAACCCCGGACGTGACATCAAGAGCGCCCGCACGTGGCTACCCGATGTCTACAAGCTGAACCACCCGACAGATGTGATGGCCACGGCCAAGGAGTACTTCAGCTCCGTGGGCTCGCTGATGTTCGAGGGGAGCAAGAACCCGTGGACCGGGAAGGTCATCGGTAGTGACATCGCCTCGGCTCGCCGGACCGGTGTGTTCAACAGCACCCTCCAGGTCTCCTTCAACCCCAAGCTCTACCTCCACGACAAGTGGTACAAGGCCCTGGGGATCGAGGGCACGGAGATACCGAACCCCCTGAGCCGAACCGTGGGCGGCGTCGGTAACAGCATGGCCACGCTGACCGGTCACATGGAGAACGCCACCAAGCTGATGACGTGGCGCCGATTCGCTGAGTCGGGCTACCATCCGGAGGAGGCGCTGTACCTGACCAAGATGTTCGGGGGCAGCCCCAACTTCTCGTTGGGCGGGGAGCACAAGAAGGTCCTCGACCTGATGCTGATGTTCTTCAACCCAGGCATCCAGGGGCAGGCGCAGACTGTCATGGGCCTCAACCGGCTGGCCAAGCTCCAGCTGGGAGCCCCCACGCCGGCGCAGATGGCTGGGGAGACTCTCTCCCGCGGTTCGGACGACACGGCGAAGTTCTGGCAGAATGCTGTCAAGAAGGTGGGCGGGAACCGGCTGACCCAGTTCACCATGACCCTGGCTGCCGGCGCCCTGATCCGGGAGAAGTACAACCGGCAGTACGTGGACGAGGACGGCAAGGCCTACATCGAGCGCATCGACCCGAACTTCCGGGAGAACAACTGGATCATGTTCCTGCCGGTCGGCATGCAGGATACCCGGTGGGGCGAGATCCCGACCTACGTCAGCATGCCCAAGGCCCACGTCCAGATGCTCATCGGCACACCGTTCGAGCGAGCGGCCGCTTACCTCGCCGGCGAGAGGGACACGGAGTTCACCTCCGGGACCGGCTTCCTGGAGCACGTCGCCGAGCAGGTCCTCCCGCTGGGTGGCCAGATCGACGTGGACCGCAGCCTGCCGAGCAATCTGGCGGACAACCTGATGGCGACCGCGGTGCCGATCATCGGTGCGTCGGCTAGCCTCCGAGAGAACCGGGACCCCCGAACGGGCAACCCCATCATCTCTGACCAGATCCTGGAGAGCCGCCGACCCGAGGACCGCTACACTGAGCGGACCATGGAGCCCGTCAAGCAGCTGACCGGCCAGCTCCGGAAGTACACCGGGAACCTCCTGGGCCTCGAGCCCTGGGCGGTTGACTACTTCCTGAAGAAGCAGTTCCCGGCGCAATATTGGGCAGTCAAGGCCGGCGACGAGATGATTCGCTACGGGTCGGGCATCGGGCAGGAGGGTGGCCGCGGTCGGGACGTGAACATCAACGACACGCTGAGTCGGATCCCTGGGTTCGGTGACATCTACCGCAACTTCTTCGGGCCGGGCTCTGCTCCGCCGGCTGAGCTGATGCGCCTCCGGGACATCTACTACCGGGACCGTGAGCACGCGCAGCAGCAGCAGGGGTCCGCCAAGTTCCTCTCGGAGGCCGAGGAGGATCCGGGGATGGAGATGGAGATCATCTCTGACGGGAAGCCCATGGACATGTTCCTGAGCGACATGCTCTCCACGGATCGTGATCTGGCTGAGCTGCGGCATGACCGCTCGACCCTTGAGCGCCGGCGCCTGGAGTCCTTCGACGAGGATGAGCGCAAGCAGTTGCTGAGGCAGATCCAGGGCATCAACGAGATGGAGATGCTGACGCTCCGGCAGTACAATTCGATTCGGAAGTCCTGGGAAGAACAGTGAAATGACTGAAGTGAAGATGGACCTACAAGAGCTACTCGCAGCCATGGAGCTGCGGCTGGCGGATGACATCAAGGCCGTACACAAGGAAGTGAAGACGCAAAACAGTCGGATCGGAACACTTGAGGTGGCACACGGGAAGACGCAGTTTCAGGTTCGCTGGGTGTGGCGCACGGCAGCCTCGTTGATGCTTGCTGCTGCGGGGTGGCTGGGCACACACGTATTCTCCTCTTGATCGCACCCCCCTCCTGTGTTATAATGACTGCATGCTAAAGAAATTTGTAGCCCTCTACGATATTCATTACGGGTACGAGCGAGATTCCTATCGGCACAAGAAGCCGATGCACGACGAGCGAGCCATGAACGTGGCCCTCCAGTTCGTGTCGGACTTCAAGCCGGACCACATTGTTCTCGGCGGGGACATCCTGGATTGCGGGGCGATCAGTCACCACAACCGGAAGAAGCCTGGACAGGTCGACGGTCTCCGCGTGCTGGAAGATGCACGGGAACTGCAGTCCAAGTTCATCAAGGAACTCGAGAAGCAGGAGAACGCGAAGAAGAGTTACATCACGGGCAACCACGAGGATTGGCTCAACGACCTCGTTGATGAGATGCCCGGGCTGGAAGGACTGGTTGACCTGCGCACCGTCCTTCAGCTTGACAAAGACTGGGACCTGAAGCCGCAGGGTGGGCATGTCAACCTCGGGAAGCTGACGTTCATCCACGGGGACCAGTTGCGCGGCGGGGAGTATGCGGCCAAGGCTGCGGTGGTAGCCTACGAGCGGAGCATCCGCTTCGGGCATTTCCACACGTATCAGGTCTACACCAAGACCTCTGCACTCGACATCAAACAGGGCCGGACGGGCGTCATCGTTCCGTGTCTCTGCTCGAAGGACCCCAAATATGGTGAGGGAGCACCGAACCGTTGGGTGCAGGGGCTGAACTACGGGTACATTCACCACGATGGAAGCTACTCTGACTACGTAGCCATCATCGTCAACGGCAAGACCGTTATTAATGGGAAGGTCTATCGTGGGTAGTATGACAACCCCCCTCGACTTCGCTGCCCAACTCATGGCATATTGCTCTCGCTTCCGCGGGAGCGTCACGTCATGGGGTCGTTCCCCGGAGAGGAACGAGGCAGTTGGTGGCGTGCTGTACTCCAAGCATCAGATCTGGCTAGGGGCCGACGTGGCCTTCTCACCGAATCCAACACCCCCGGAAGCAGAAAGACGGCGTGTCGCGGCCCAACTAGGCCTGTCCCTCTATGTAGAGGCAGACCATGACCACCTCCAAGCTCTATGACCTCGTCGCCATCACATGGGACGACGCACACAAAGGAGAGATCCAGAGCGTCACAGCATTCAACCTCGATGAGATCCACAAGCCATTCGTACTAATCAGTGTGGGGTGGCTCCTACGCTGGGATGAGGAGGGCGCAACGATCAGCCCTGAACAGGCTGATGATGACGAGTCGGATTGTCGGGGCTACACCTTCATCCCCGACGGTATGATCACCAAGGTGGTCATGCTCAAGAGCGGACAGGTTGTATTTGAACGGAAGGAGGGCTAGGCAGGAAGGGAAGGGGGGCACCGGGCCCCCCTTTTGTTGTGTCTAGACTGGCTTCCGCTCGTCCCACTTCCTGATGTTGGCAAGTAGGTGGTGCAGTGCCCGCCGCGCTTCGTTCCGCACGAACTGCCAGTCGCCGCCCGTCCGGATGTTCTCAAACCCCAGGGAGAACATGTAGGTGTGCATGAGCCGCTTCGGGCTGATGCAGTGGGCTTCCCACGTCCCGCCGAGCATCATGGTGTCCATGCGCTCAACGAGTGGGCACAGCTGAACGAAGTACATCCAGCCGTCGACGCTGACCGCCGCTTGGTGGTAGCGTTGGAACCGCCCCGAGTGTCCCGGGTAGATCCCATCGTTCTTGCCGTTGTGGTGCGGAAACTCCAGCCGAAGCAGCTTGTTCAGCTCTTCCAGGTTGCTGTACGTCTCCGGTGGCCTGATCTTCACCGGCCCCAAGACTCGAGGCAGGATCGGGGTGAGTTCCTGCGCCCTGACGAGGGCAGGGGCAGCGACGAGGGCCCCCGCGGTGAGGGCCCCCCTCTTGATGAAGCTGCGTCTATCCAAGGCGGGGCATCCCCCTGGCGATCACGCGGTTCTGGAAGACACCGTCCGAGACGATGACCTCCGAGTCCGGTGGCCAGTTCCAGGACGGCTGGTAGCCATGCGGCTCGCCGATGCTGATGCCCAGGTACCGGTCACGGTTGCCCCGGATGAACACCCTCAGCGGCCCATCCCACGTCGGGTAGTCTTCCTCAGTCGGCGGAAGCGTCCAGCGGTCAACGGCGTCACCGTTGTTGTCCCCACTCGGCATCCCCATCCGAAGAGAATTAAGTCCCTTGGCGAAGGCCTGCATGCTGGCGTGGGTCTCCGGGTGCTCAGCATCCATGAACAGTCCACCGTTCCAGTGGAAGGTGTTGATGGCTAGCTCCTTGACCCGACCCATGGCGCCCAACCCGAAGGCCGTAGCGATGGACTTGGTGCCGTCCGTGGAGGGCCCCAGGTTCCCCATGTTGAAGGGCTCGTCACTCGACACCACACCCAAGCCGTCGATGTCCGTGTGTCGCACCATCCGGATGATGGAGCGGTTGTAGTCCCGCACGCCCTGCCGCAGCAGATGGAAGCTGTGAAAGTCGAACGGGTCCTGATCGAAGTACGTGTTCCCCTCACCCTGGGCGCCGGCGTCACAGATCCTGTTGGGGACGAGCTGCTTGACCATGTCCCCGAGCTCTAAGACGAACGGGTTGTCTTCGCCGAAGCCGATCTGGTTGGGCTCGTTGGCCACCTGCCAGAACACGTTGGTCTCCTGTCGGAGCGTTCCGACGGTCTGAATCGCATACTCCATCATCGACGCCTGGAGCACAGAGTTGCCGCTGACCGCATCCCGACGCTGCTGCAGGAGGTTGTGGTCCACGTCATCGAAGTAGCTCAGCTCGCCGAAGAGACCGAAGTGCACGTAGAACCCGCGGGACGCACAGAAGCGTGCGAACTTCACCAAGGTGCCGAAATATTTGTCCCCGTCGATCTTCGGGTGGAAGTGGAAGCCGTCCCAGAATCCCCCGATGGGGCTGCCCAGCTGGCCCAGCACACGAATGCTGTTGGCCCCCATCTGCGAGCTGCATACGGAGAGGAAGCGGTCGATGGTCGCCCAGTCATCATTGATGGCGAAGTACAGGGCACTGAACCCGGTGACCTCTCGCAGGTCCACCTTTGTCTCATCAGGACTGCTGTAGGGCCACGTCTCGTAGTGGAGGAAGCGGGAGCCGGCCCGGGTCTCTAGGTTGGGGAGTGTGAATGCCGACGGGGGCGTGGGCGGCTCCACCTTTTCCGGCACCTGGATGTTGTCGACGGTCCGGTTGTCATGGCTGACGAGGTCTCGGTTCTCTGGATAGTGCACGGTGATGGACTTGTTCTCTGTCCGCCACTCAAACAGCGCTCGCATGAAGGCAGTCACGGGTAGGCCATCGCCCCGGTTCTTCCGGATGATCTCGTCGACGTACGGGTTCGGCTGCTGAAACCGCTGGTCATGGATCGCTGCCCACGTTCTGAAGTCTAGTGTCATATGGTTCCTATCTGTCGCTGATGACCCAGAGGGTGCACTCGCACTCCAGGGCCTTGATGTTCTCGACCGGCATGAGCTGCTGGCCACACGCCGGCTCTTCCTCGTCGCCGATGCTCGAGTCGTGGGAGAGCGTCAGCCCAATGCCCTGCTCCCGCATACTCTTGATGGTCCGACGCCAGTTCTTCCACTGGGCGTTGGTGATGACCCGACGAGGCTTCTGTATGGTGCCCTGAGGAACAATCAACCCTCCCTTGGTCCGCTCTTCCTTGGGGTTGTCCGCTCCGGGCTGTACGATCATGTCCTCATTCATCGCCCTCGACTTCCTTTCGCCAGTTCCTGCCAGGCGATGGCGAGTGCTCGCCAGGCTAGATGGGCCAACGTGTGCGTCCCACTCTCTTGGTCGATCACCTCTCCGTGCTTCCACTTGTTCAGGTGACTGAAGATGGCAGGCTCGTGGGTCGTGTCGAGCTTCCAGCTGGGCTTCTTGCCAGCGGCCCGCTTCTTCCCGCCGTCCCCGGAGCACGCCTGTAGGAGCTTAGCAAACTCCTCCATCACGCCCGCCTGCTCCCTCGTGGGGATCCCGTCAATAGTGACGGCGTACGTTGCGTAGACGTCTCCGCCGTCGGAGTTCTCTATGCGCTCGATCATCCTGCTCCTTTGCTTTCCTGCTGGTTGCGTACATGATGGCCCCCAAGAAGGCGAGACACACCCAGAAGCCGGTCACTTGAAGATGTCTCCGGGCTCACCGACCACCCCATAGTTGATCACACGTTCGGTCTCCTTGAGCTCCTCAGGGGAGCGGTAGGCAATCTGGGCCCCGAGCAGGATGCCGACGAGCACTCCGACGGAGAACATGCCAGCGGCGATGATGTTAGGATCCACGTTGCTTCCTTTCCAACCACCCCATGAGGGTGATGTACAGCCAGACAGGCCAGACAAGAAGGATGATGAGGAGCCCGATGCTCTTCCAGAAGATGGCGTGTACGATCTTGTCTAGCATTCGAGTTAATCCCCTACGGAATGTGCGTGGCCAGCGCTACCCAGATCCCCAGAGTCGCTCCCAGGATCACTGCCAGCATCCACCCCGGCCCAAAACTGAGACTCCAGAAGCTGTTCCTTGTACCACTCCGGGAATCCCGCGACCACCTGCCGCTTGATGTTCTTGATGGCCCACTTGAAGAGCTTGTCCTTGATGTATTCCTCTTCCTCATCGATGAAGTCCTTGCTCAGCTCCTTGATGAGCGGGCCGATGTCCTTCGGGCTGTCCGTCAGCAGTCCATCGTCTCGCAGGTGCTGTATGGCCTTGCGCCACCGGGCTTCGGTCCGTAGGCTCTGGCCGATCTCCAGGAGGATCTCCCCCTTGAGCGGGTTGGAGGTCTTCCAGTCCTTACGGTGCACCTCCTTGAACGCCTCGCTCACGTGCTTGGCCATGAGGCGCTTGCCGTCCACGCCGAACAGGGGGTCGATGGGCTTGAGGACCACGCCCTCAATCTTCTGCCCGCCGAGGCAGGAGGTCTTCTCCATGAACCCCTGGATGTCCTCCAGGTTGACGATCCCAATGTGGAAGGTGGGGACGCACTCGAGCCCGAGGTTCGAAGCGAAGACCTGCACATCCTGGGGGTGCTCCCAGGCCTCCTCATCACTATTGACATCGAAGAGGATGATGTTCCCGTCTGGCACTCGGTCGTAGGTCAGAGCGTTGTGCTTGGGCTTGCTCAGGACCTCACCGCGGTAGGTGAACCCGAGACACAGTTTCCCCTCCTCATTGAGCCGCTCGACCGTGGCAATGGCAGCGTTGAAGTTGCCGTCGCTGGTTCCCGGGGGGATGACCCGACCCTTGCTACGGATCAGCAGCTCCGGTCCCTCCGGCGTCTCGAACACACCGAAGGAGAACTGGCTGCCGTCTACCTTCTCCTGGACCGCTACCTTGTGGTTGGTCAGGTCCCGGACCGCCCTGTGACCCA
>Ga0255055_10001102_pt1 | contig 20360 bp, 13 predicted proteins | sample JV7_2_27_MG_FD_188633 | JGI IMG/M metagenome (GOLD analysis project Ga0255055, IMG submission 188633) | Seawater microbial communities from Jervis Inlet, British Columbia, Canada - JV7_2_27 | ecosystem: Environmental > Aquatic > Marine > Inlet | place: Canada: British Columbia | collected...
AGATCCGCGACCTCAGCAGTGGAAAATAATTGAAAAAGACCTCATTGATGAGATCATTTTCCGAACTGTTAATCCAAGAAACCGGATCATGCTGGAACTCATGGCCAAAGGCGGTATGCGGATCGGTGAGGTGCTCAAACTCAGACCCGTCGATGTCAAGGACCGCAAGATCACACTGCCGGACCCAAAAAGTGGCAGGGAATCTGAAATCGTGTTCATACCCCAGAAAATCGCAGACCGACTGCGGGAATATATCCGAGATAAGGAAATTGAACCTGAACAGCGTATTTTCCCTATCACCTATAATGCTGCCCGGATGATGGTCAACAAGGCGGGCAAGATAGTGGGTGTGAATCTGCGGCCTCATGATTTCAGACGTCGTGCCGCCACCCATGCATCCAGATCCGGAACTCCCATTGAAATCGTCAGCAAGGTCATTCTGAGACACGCTCATCTTTCAACGACACAGAGATATTTAGGAAAGGTAACTGACCTGGAGGCGATGAGATGGATTGAAAACTTGTATGCCTGAAAATGACGGGGCAATGCAATTTTAGCATTGCCCCACTTATCTATCATTTTTTGATTTGTTATATGTCTTTCGCTAATCCGAAAAATTTCGACTTTTTTATATTGCACCTGATAGCCGACATCTACAATTCAAAATAACTGTGGGTTGCCCATTACCTAATATGCAAAAGTGGATAAATACTATGATGAAGGTTTCTATACCAAATATTGAGGTACGGATTCAGTGGGTTTTTCGGCTGGCTGAATATAAAGCAGATATTGGCGCTTGTGATATGAAGGTGTTATCTCAATACAATTGGTGTATCCTTGACTTTGTATATGTTGGGAGACAATCGAATAGACCGTTTTTGAATAACTACCTATTGCACCAATCGACTGGCCAGGCAATGTAAGAGAATTGGAAAATGAAATCTAGCGCGTTTTAATCCTTACGGGAGAGGACAGCAAGATAAAGGAAGGACATCCATCAGAGAAAATTACCGGTCCGGGAGAAAATGTTACGGCAGCGAATCTACATGGAATGACCTTACAGGAAGTCACTAAACAAACGGAGCGGCAAATGGTCAGCAGGTCACTTCACGAGACAGGTGGAAACCGCTCTCAAGCGGTTCGATAGCTGGGCCTTACGCGCCAAGGGCTTCAAGACAAAATAGTCCGGTATGAGATTGAAATCTTATTTTCACTAATTTTTTCCGGGCCAGACTTGTATAAATTTATCGATAGATAATTTCGATTTCGACCCGGCGATTTAATCTTCTGCCGCCTTCATATTCATTGCTGGCGACGGGATTGTCGGAGCCGAATCCTTTCGCGGTAATATTTTTGGGACGGATCCCTTTTCCAATCAGGTAGATTTTAACCGTATTTGCCCTGCTTTCAGAAACCATTTTGTTAAAGGACGATGACCCGGTTGAATCCGAAAATCCATTGACATTTACTTCTGCCACCGGCCGGTTAATTATAACCTGAGCGATCGCGTTGAGTTTCTTGATGGAGCCTTCGGAAAGCTCATTGGTGTTATCACTAAAATAAATTACAAAATCGGGCTGCTTCTTTGGTGAAGTCTGCACGACCTCTAGAACTTCTCTTTCAGTCGAAAAATCGGTTGGTGTATTCGAGACGGGCGTCCCATCGCTTTCTTCTACAGCAGCAACCTGTGGAGTGGATTCTTTATTCAATGAGTTGATAGTTTGCCTATCTGAATCTGCAGTGTCCCCTGAGGGTGTTAGGGGGCCGGATAATAATCTTTTACCTATAGAATTTTGAATTTGCTCGGATATCCTTTTATCCCAAACGCCAATAACTCCGGTTCTCACGGCAACATCAGTAAGATTATGACCAATTCTTACTACTTCTATTTCTACCGGAGTTCCGTCAGGACGTTTGGCTTTAAATATTGTCTTCAGTTCGTCCGATATTGTTTCGTTTATGGGGATTTTAAAGCCGCTTAAGGTATCGCTGCTTGCCGTGACTGATGTATTATATTCTGCCTGGTAGGTTTTTATCAGTTTCCCATTTGTATAGGCAACTGTTCCAACCGCAGCAGCGCCAATCCCAATCAAGGCAACAGCGCACCCGCTGACCGATAACCATGAGGTCATCAGCAATAGTATTTTTAAATGTTTCAGCATTGAAAAGATGAGGGGCTCCCAACCCGGAAGGACCGGTAACGATTGATCGGTTCAATTTGTTTTATATTAATAACAGTTACTTATCTCAAATTTTCAAAAAATGCAACAAAATGTTTGACAAAACCATTAGCTGACTATCAAATATATAGTTAAGGTTTTACGACTATATGCGAAGAGGGACTATCATGTACCTTGCACACTACGGTTTGGAAATAAAACCATTCGACATAAGCCCGGACCCTCGTTTTCTCTGGTTAGGTGAAAGGCACAGAGAAGCGCTGGCCACCTTAAGATATGGGATACAGGAGAACAAGGGCTATCTTCTCCTAACCGGTGACGTTGGTACTGGAAAAACAGTGCTTATTAACCGGCTTATCGAACTTGTCGATGTCGATGTGATAGTCGCAACGATTATAGATCCGGGCCTCGGTCTTATCGACTTTTATAATATTTTGGCAGATGAATTTAAAATGGGCAGAGAATTCAATCAAAAGAGCGAGTTTCTGATTCATTTTAAAGAATTTTTGATAAAAGCATATGGTGATCAAAAAAATGTGCTGATGATCATTGATGAAGCGCAGCGGCTGGGGCATGAACTTTTGGATGAAGTGCGTGTTTTATCGAATATTGATTTTAATGGCAACAAGCTAATCAATATTTTTCTGGTGGGACAGAGCGAACTGAGAGAAATGCTATTGGAGGAAGGGAACAGGTCTTTTAGGCAAAGGATCTCTGTTAATCATAACATTGAGTCCCTGAATGAAAAGGAAACAGCCTCTTTCATCGAACATCGGTTAAAAGTCGCCGGTGCTACCAGAAGATATTTCACCGCTGATGCCATATGCGAAATTCAAACATTTTCTAATGGATTCCCACGTTTAATCAATGTCATGTGTGATCATGCTCTGATGTCTGGTTATTCGTCTGGTTTAACAATGATTGACGGCGATATCATCAAAGAGTGTGCAAAAGAGCTGCAAATCCCTGACGATGCCGCTGCCGGGCCCTTAAAAGAAAAATTCCCGATCGATTACCGTCCTCAAGCCAAGCAACCGAAAGCTCATAAATACATTGAAGAGCCCGAAATTCCAGCGAAAACATCATTTCTTAACATAGTTGGGTTTATAGTCCTTTTTATTCTTTTTATCGGATTCGCAATACCATTCCTCGACAACTCACTATTTGAACAATCCCCAAATACAGCCAAGCTTGTCAAAGAAACTGCCATACAAAAAAGTTTGCCTGAAGAAGGAAAAGAACAGCCGACAGGCATTGCTGATTTTGAGGGAGATACCAAAGAAATGCCGGTGATTATGCCCCAATTTAAAAATTTAAAAGTAGTTAATAATACTGAAAAAATCGAAGTCGATCAAAAACATCCCGATAAAGATTTAGAAGAAATTAAGACAGATACGATAGCAATAGATGAAGCTTCAAGCATTCAATTGCCGGAAAAGGAATCCACAGAGGATAAGCAACCAAGAATAGATGAAGAAGTAACACTTGTAGATCAGGTAACTAATCAAAGTACCAAACCCCAGGGAGAACAGCTGCCTTTCGTGCTTCTAGAAAAAAAGTTCTCGATTTTTTTTAGACGAGACTCAACTGAAATTGCTAACAAGGATTTTGAAACACTTGCTAAAATAGTTGAATTTCTTACGCGAGACACCAATTCCAAAGTCATAGTTGAAGGTTATACCGATTCATATGGTAATAATTTTTACAACCAAAAACTCTCCCAATTGCGGGCCAACATGGTAAAAAGTTATTTTGTAGCACAGGGAATTGCCATCTCACGTATAAGTGCCATTGGGTTGGGTTCCGAAAAGCCGATAGGCGACAATGAAAATCAGGGAGGAAGAAGCAAAAATCGCCGGGTTGAGATCAGGTTTGAGCTAACGACCAAAGGCGATGTAGTAAATTAAAGGCATGCAAATGAAGAATCGAATCTGTTCCTGAACCTTTTTTGTGGATTACACAATGACAAATATATAAAAAATCAGCCTTGCGGAAATTGTGGACTTCGTGCCTTAAGGTGAAATCTGGGAGGACTGGAAATTTGTTAGATGTGCTGACCCAATATGAAATTTTGGGATATTATAGATTAAGTTTAAATCAGAGGGCCCCGCAAGTCACGGTGTAAGCCAGGCAAATAGGCCAGATAGGCTCTTTGATCCGTTAAGCCCGATAAAACATGAAGAACGTCTGATTTTATATGTAACGGGTTAACGGACAAACCGCCTCAACAGACTAATTCTTATGATAGTATTGCAGGATGGCATCCACAAGCCCCGGGATGGTAAATGTATCGGCGCTGATGTGGACATCGAAAGCCAGTTTTTTAGCCGTATCAGTGGTAATAGGGCCGATGCTGGCAATGATCACGCCTTGCATTAACTTCTGAAAGATAGCGGGTGGCAGCAGCGCCTTGAAATTTTTTACCGTGGATGAGCTGGTAAAGGTGATCAAATCAACGTCTTTGTCTTCGAGCGCCTGGACGAGATCGCCGGCGTTTTCAGTTACCGTGAGGGTCTCATAGGCGGGAATTTCATCTACCTGCGCTCCCATTTTCGTCAACTCAACCGGTAAAACCGGTCGGGCTTCCCTGGCGCGGGGCAGCAGAATTTTCTTTGCTTTCAAATTTAATTCTTTAAATGCGGCCACCACGGACTCGGCCCGATAGGTCTCGGGGACAATGTCACTGGAGAGCCCGAATGCGCGCAGCTGTTCGGCCGTTGCCGGACCGATCGCCGCCGTTTGCATGCGGCTTAGCGCGCGGACATCTTTACCGGCAGCAAACAGTTGCTCAAAGAAATGAATAACGCCGTTTACGCTGGTAAATACAATCCAATCATATGCGCTTAGATTCTCTATGGCATGCTGCAGGGGTTCGGGATCTTTGGCGGGCATGATTTCGATTGTCGGAAACTCAAGGCATTCAGCCCCCAGATCGGAAAGCAGCTCCACCAAATCGCTGGCCTGCTGTCTTGCGCGGGTAACCACAATTCGCTTGCCCAACAGCGGCCGCTTCTCAAACCATTTCAACGTGGGCCGCAAATTGACGACATCGCCAACCACGATAAGGGCCGGCGCCTTCAACCCGGCGGCCCGGACTTTTGCGACAATCGTGTCCAATGTGCCCGATACCGTTACCTGGCCGGGGGTCGTGCCCCATCGAACCAGCGCAACGGGCGTGTCCGCTGATTTGCCGTGATCCATCAATTGGCGTGCAATTTCGGGCAGATTTTTGACTCCCATAAAAAAAACAAGAGTTCCGATACCGGTTGCCAGGGCGGCCCAGTTAATACTGGTTTCTTCTTTTTTGGGATCTTCATGGCCGGTAACGAAAGCCACAGTGGAGGTTAACTTCCGATGGGTCAGCGGAATACCGGCATAAGCCGGTGCCGCGATCGCTGAAGTGACTCCGGGTACAATCTCAAAAGACAGACCCGCCTTAAATAGCACCTCGGCTTCTTCGCCGCCGCGGCCAAAGATAAACGGATCTCCGCCTTTCAGCCGGGTCACAATGGCGCCGGTTTTGGCTTTCTCCACAATCAGGTCATTGATCTGGTCCTGGGAAAGGGTATGGTCGCCGCCTTTCTTACCGACATAGATGAGTTCGGCGGATTTGCGGGCATATTTTAACAGGGCAGGGGAGGCCAGGTAATCGTAGATGATAACATCGGCGGTCTGAATACATTCTTGGCCCTTTACCGTGATTAAACCGGGGTCTCCCGGTCCGGCTCCAACCAGATAAACTTTAGCTTTCATAATCCTCGGGTGGTATCGATTTGAGTTTTTCCAAAATTTTGTCTGCGCCTTTAGCAAGCAGCTCTTCAGCCAGATCGATGCCGATGGCTTCAGACGAATGCATGGGACCGCTCATTTCCGCTTTGATTAATCGGCTGCCATCGACCTCAGCGACCAGACCGGTCAGGATAAACCGATCTTGGCTGATTTTACCGTGTCCGGCAATCGGGACCTGGCAGCCGCCCTCGAGCCGATTGAGAAAAGCACGTTCTCCTTTGACCACAATCCGGGTGGGCGCGTGATCAAGTGATTCCAGCAGGGGGCCGACGATGGGGTCGTGGTTGCGAGATTCGATACACAAAGCCCCCTGGCCGATCGCAGGCAGTACGATGTCCGGATTCAGATATTCGGTAATTTTATGTTCTAGATTCAGGCGCTTTACACCTGCGGCTGCAAGAACAATGGCATCTAAATTTTCGGTTTCCAGCTTTTTGAGGCGTGTGTCAAGATTGCCGCGTAAGGGTTGAATAACCATGTCCGGCCGTGCATGGCGCAATTGAGCGCCACGCCGCAGACTGCTGGTGCCGATGATGCTGCCGGAATCAATTTCGCCAAATCCCAGTCCGTTCCGAGATATGAATACATCGGATGGGTTTTCACGTTCAGGGACCGCCGCGATACACAATCCATCCGGTATTTCAGCCGGCATATCCTTCATGCTGTGGACCGCGATATCGATATGCCGTGTCAGCAAAGCATGTTCGATTTCTTTCACAAAAAGCCCCTTGCCGCCCACTTTGGCAAGGGGTACATCCAGAATTTTATCTCCCCGGGTTTTAATAATGATAAGCTCGACAGTGTGTGGCGGGAATTTTTCTTCAAGAACTGACTTCACCCAATTTGCCTGCCATAGGGCCAGTTTGCTGCCACGGGTTCCGATTTTGATGGGAGCGTTCATCCGGGGCTAGTGACTACAACCGGCGCAACTGGATGCTGCGCAACCGCTACATGAGGATGCCCCGGCGGAACTGGACACAGTTTCACCGCCATTGCCTTTGGAGATAAAGCCACACGGGGACATCAATTTGGATACCTTTTTGCCTTTGCATGTTGGGCAATTCGGTTTCTCGCTTCCAAAGACCAGGTATTCAAAATCCCGGTCACATTTTTTACAATGATATTCGTAAATCGGCATATTCAATTCTCCCGACGCTTTGCAATAAAATCAAAGGATCAAAGCGCCAAACTGAGTTTAATCTCTGTGCACATAAAGTAAACAAGAAAAAAATGGCGTGTCAAGCCCCTCCGGCGGAGTCATTACGACGCTTTGGCCGGCCGGCGTTTTATAATTTTTGTAATATATTCTGATGCATCCTGTCCCAGCAAATCCGCTTTTTTAAATTCTTTTAGGGCCTCATCCAGACGGTCCTGTTTAAAATAAAGCTGCCCCAATCGGTATCTGAAAAGACCGTTTTCGGGGGAAAGCTGTACGCTTTCCTGACAAAATATCACTGAAATTTCGAGGTTTTCGCCCTGCTCATCAAACAGGCACCCCATGGCTGACAATGAGGCCGCATCACCCGGATTTTGTTTTATGGCCGTTTTATAAGCTACAATGGCCTCGGCAGTTTTACCGACACTCGTGTAGCATTCACCCAGATACCGAAAAGCCGCACCGGATCCCGGATCCAGACGGGTGGCATGTTCAAGATATTTTCTTCCGGTTCCAGGTTGTTCCATTTCCATAAGCAGTCTGCCGGTTTGAAATACGACTTCAAATACGTCCTGGTTTATGGTGTTGGCTTTCAGGAAAAAATCAAGGGCTTTATTGCGATCGCCGGCTAACATACACGTAAATCCCAGATTGTACCAGGGCATAACCTCGTTTGAATTCAATGTTAGGGCCGTATTAAACTCCAATTTTGCCTTCTCAAAATCTCCAATAAGACCGTAACAGACGCCCAGGCTGTTATGAACGTTTAGGTTGGATGGATCCAGTTTCAAGGCCCGTTTAAATTCATCGATGGAACCATCGATATCGCCTTTATCGAACAATTTATCAGCGCTTATGTTTAAACTGACGGCATCAAAGATCGCTGTACTGCCGGGACCAAAAAATGACGCGTGGTCCAGTGCCTTGAGCGCGCCGGAGAGCATTTCGGCCGGCTTATAGTTGAGCTTTGGATATTCGGCTATGCCGGCGCTCACGGTTATATCCATTTGTTTTTTCAGGGATTTTTGGAATTTCTGGATGAGTTTGAGGCACTGGGAGCCATTCTTCTCGTCGAAAAAGGCACCAAAAAAGTCTGAGTTTACCAGACCCCAACTGCCATTATGTTGCCGACACAGATCATCGATTAATTTGGCGGCCATTTTATGGACCGTGACCGGGTCGGATTTTGTACGCTCCGGATCGGCGCCGGCGTCATCATCGATCTGAAAAACCATACAGGCAAATATCTTGGCCGAAGACAGCTGCTGGGCTGCGCGGTGAAGAAATGAATGTCCCGTGAGCAGATCGGGGTAAACGGATTTAATTGACTTTTGAATGCGGGCAGATGTGTAGATGCGCTTCTTTTCCAGATCTTCCGCTTCGGCCATAGAATAAAGAAAGTGGCGCGTCGACTTCCGGGTGTGGTAGAGCTCTGAATGTTCTGGCGGCATATTTTCAGGCTTTCGGTGTCAGGTTTTTAAAGGCAGTTTCAATAATCGATAATTCATCCTTCTGGATGGTTCGGGGATCCATAACAAACAGATCATCTTCAATTCTGCCGATAATCGGCGGATCGTTAGACCGCATCGTTTTTTCCAGAGCGTTGGGCGATATTCCTTTAATTTGGATACCGACACATAAACTGGGAAGTTCCATTAAGGGTAGCGCACCGCCGCCGGTTTTTGAAGCACGCTCGATAAGCTGGATGTGAAGGCGCGCATCGCCGCTTTTTCTTAATGCATCCGCCAGCTGTTGAGCCCGTTTTTGAATTTCGTCCAACGGCAGCATGATCATACGTAAAGTGGGAATGATACGCGCGGCTTTGTCCTCATCGCGATACAAACGCAGGGTGCTTTCTAAAGCAGCCAGGGTAAGTTTGTCAATTCGCAGCGCCCGGGTTATCGGGTTCTTCTTAATCCGATCGATGCCCTCTTTTTTCCCAACAATAATTCCAGATTGCGGCCCGCCCAGAAGTTTATCACCGCTAAACGTAATCACATCCGCTCCGGCGGTAACGGATTCCTGAACGGTGGGTTCTTTTAACAGGCCGTATTTTGAAAAATCAATAAAGGTTCCGCTGCCCAAATCCTCCATAACCGGCAACTGGTGTTCGGCGCCCAGATCTACGAGTTCAGGCAATGAAACTTCTGCGGTAAAGCCGACCACACTGTAGTTGCTGGTATGGACTTTTAGGAGCAATCCGGTATTTGGAGCGATGGCATTTTCATAATCTCTTAAATGGGTGCGGTTGGTGGTGCCCACTTCTCTTAAAATGCCGCCGCTTTTAGCCATTACATCCGGAACCCGGAAGGAACCGCCGATTTCGACAAGTTCACCCCTTGAAACCACAACTTCTTTGTCTCTGGCAAGGGTTTCCAGGCACAGCAAAACTGCTCCGGCATTGTTATTGACAACCATGGCCGCCTCGGCACCACTGATTTCACAAATCAGATCTTCCACGCAGCTGTAACGGGAGCCCCGCTTTCCAATGCTTAAATCATATTCCAGATTTGAATACCGGCTGGCAATCATTATCAGATTCTCAACGACTTCAGTGGCCAGCAGCGAGCGGCCTAAATTGGTATGCACCACCACCCCGGTAGCATTAATCGTGTTTTTTAGATTGGGTGTCATGGCATTTTTAGCTGCATGTTTGACCGCATCAATCAGATGGGGATCCGATAGACTGTCGTTATTGATGGACGGATCATCGTTGAGAATCGCCTGGCGTTTGTTATCAATTACGTTGCGAATTGAGTTGACGACCACCGCCGGGGGGATATCTTTAAAAAAGACATCTTCAGCTGTAAGCTCCAGGAGGTGATCCACACCCGGGAGCTTGCGTAAAAACGCCTGCTGGTTTGAGTTGATTTCTACCAATTTTTTCTTCTGTGATTTTGCTTTTGCCATGATTTCAATCAATTTTTATTTATGGGCCACGGACACACACAGACTCACACTGCCCTTTTGGCCGGGCGACCTTCAGTTCCTTTCACTTTAGCGCGGCAGGCCCCTGGCTACTGGCTTCTTGCTTCTTGTCTCTGGCAGCTTGCCACTGCCTTATAGTTCCTATCATCTGGTCATTGTCATCTGGCCAGCAGCCAGAAGCAAGGAGCCAGCAGCCAAAACCTTGAAACCTGAAAATAGTCACTGACACTTGATGGCTTCCCCAGTTTGCTCTGGTATTCCTAGGATGCCATCAGCGCTAATTCAGGTGAGGATTCCAGCGCCTGGACCGGAATATGATCAACCAGTTTCGGGAACTCGGAGATCGAAAGTCCGATAGCTTCCATTCGAGTGGCCAGCGTATCGGTGTTTAGACGCTCCAACTCCAGTCCGGTATGAAATCTGCTCATTAGAAGATCGGCCAGGTAAACGATATGGACTAGCCCTTTGTGCGCTGCCGCGTTTTCGGGCACATGGTGATATCTGATAGTTTCAACCAGGGACTCAGGAAAGGACCAGTTTAGGGCTAAGTCGGCACCTACTTCGGTATGATCGGTTCCGAGCACCTGTTTTTCAACTTCTGAGAAATTTTTACCTTCCTCATTTAATTCCCGATAAAAAAGCGAAAATCCCGAATTTATGAATTGATCGAGCACCACCTTGCCAATATCATGCAGCAGACCGGCTGTGTAAGCCATTGATGGTTCTGCCTTCCCTGTTAAGTTAGCCAATTTTTCAGCAATGACGGCCGTACCGACCGCGTGGTGATATAATCCGCCTTTGCAAAGAGAATATCCCTGTCCGATCTGATTAAAGAAGCTATTCAAAGATGCTGAGATAACAAATTTTAGCAAAAGATGTTGCCCCAGCATGACCAGGGCGTGATCTAAAGACTCGATCTTATTTCGACTGGCAAATATAACTGAGTTGCAAAGCTTCAGGGTTCGGGCACTGATCACCTGATCTTTTCGGATTTCCTCGGTTACATTTTGGATTTCATAAAGCTCTTCATTAATTATTCGCAATATTTTTAAAGCAACCTGAGGAATCGGCCGTAAGTCATTTAGAGACCTTCTGATTTCGTTGGGCTCGGGTATTTTAATATCGGCATCGACTGAAAGTTTGTCAAACCCGGCAGGCTCGATCCGGCATTTCCCGGTATTCAAGTCCAGAATGAGGTGGCAGGTAAAAAATCCGCCGGTTTCCAATTGTTCGACCTGAATGTTTTCATCAGCGATGAACTGCATCACGCGCTCGGTGGTGCGTCCGCCTATATCTAATTCGAGATCGGAATCATCTATCGGGCCCACGAGTGCACCACCGGCGATGCTGGCTTTCATGTTTTCTGCTGCTGCGCCCGCATCATATAAGGCCTGCAGGAATAACGGAAACCCGGTGGATGCGTATTTTTCGGGCTGGGACGCACCTTCAATAGATATGGGTTCCGGAAGCAAAAGATGTATCAAGCCCCCGACACCGGCCACAGGATCGTGCAGGGCAACCCCCACGCATGTTCCCAGGTAGGCCTCCAGGACCATTGGCTTTGTGGTATCAATACGGTAGCTTCCAGCAGCGACATGGCATCGAATGTTGTCAGGCATAATTATATATAAATATCCCGTATTTATCTGTAAATATGAAAAATTTATCATATATCATCATAAAGTCAATTATTTCAATAGATTTCTCAATCTACCGACTTCGGTGAAGTAAAATTTACTTTATCGTTCAATTAATATAAGATATGGGATTACAGCGGTGGTATATCAAGTGAACTAAAATGGTTAAAATACCCAAAGTGCCTAAAGTGCCTAAAGTTAAGGAATCCTGTCATTTAAATATAGAAAAGATGGAGCGCCTGCGCTGCGCGAGCGACACCTTAAATTTAGGCACTTTAGTCATTTTAGCTCACTTTAGGCACTCGTGTTGCTACTAAATGTCCTAAAGAACCCATACTTTCCTATAAGCATATGACATGCAGGAGGTGAAATGAAAAACATCCTGGTTACAGGCGGATGCGGTTTTATCGGAACAAATTTTATTCGCTACCTGCTTTCGAATCCTGATTTTGATGGTCGCGTTATCAATATCGATAAATTGACTTACGCAGGCAATTTAGAAAATCTGATCTCTGTCGAAAAAAAATTCCGGGAACGATACATTTTCATACAGGCCGATATCTGTGACTCAAATGCATTGAAAGATGTGTTTGAAACTTATTCGCTGGATACGATCTGTCACTTTGCCGCCGAATCCCATGTCGACCGTTCAATTGCAGCACCGGATGCCTTTATTAAAACCAATATCGAGGGGACCTTTTGTTTACTGGAAATGGCCCGCCGGCAGCAATCCCGGCTGATTCTGTTTCATCATGTGAGCACTGATGAAGTGTATGGATCATTAGGCCGGGACGGCCATTTCACCGAAGAAACACCCTACCGGCCAAACAGCCCTTATTCGGCATCCAAGGCGTCATCGGATCATCTGGTGAGAGCGTACGCCAAAACCTATGGGTTGCCGGTGACCATTTCGAACTGTTCAAATAATTACGGTCCCTATCAGTTTCCGGAAAAAATGATCCCGCTGATGATTTTAAATGCTTTGGAAGACAAGCCGCTGCCGGTTTACGGGGAGGGCCGCAATGTAAGGGACTGGCTGTATGTAAGCGATCATTGCAAAGCGGTTTGGAAGATCATGCAAGCGGGGACCCGCGGCGAAACTTACAACATCGGCGGTCAATGCGAAATGGCCAACATCGATCTGGTCAACCGTATTTGTGACTTACTTGATAAGATGGTGCCGCAGCCCGATCAGCCTCCTCGCCGGGAACTGATCACCTTTGTCAAAGACAGACCCGGTCATGATTTGCGCTATGCGATCGATTTCAGCAAACTGAAGGACGAGCTGGGCTGGATGCCGGATGAATCCTTTGACACCGGAATCAAAAAAACCATCCAATGGTATCTGGACAACCCGGCCTGGGTGGAGCAGATTAAAAGCGGCGAATACTATCAACGCTGGATGAAGAAGCATTACGGTGGTGGTTAAGTATAGCAGGCTTAAATAGGAGCTTGACCGCCTCAATAACTGATGGTGTTTGGAGACGCGCGCGTTGCGAGTTTCGAGTTGCGGGTTACGTGTTGAATACTGGAATTTGCTGAACACGCAACCCGCAACCCGCAACTCGCAACCCGAAACAGATAATTTCCTCCACCACAGGTTTCGTAAAATTTAATTCACACCTATAGGCTTTAATTATGAAGCAGCCGAAAGACTATATCATCTTTCCATTGGATGTCCCTACAATTGACGCGGCCAAGAATTATGTCGAATTGCTGGCCGAAAGTGTGGGACTGTTCAAGGTGGGTCTTGAACTGTTTGTTCGCTCGGGACCTGAAATCATTGAGTTCATCCATACTAAAAGCGCTGCCCGTGTATTTCTGGACTTGAAACTTCATGACATACCGGCGACGGTCGGCCGGGCGATGGCACGGATTTCAGACCTCGGAGTTGCGTTTGCTACGGTTCATGTGGGTGAGACCCGACGGATGCTGGAGGCGGCTGTTGAAGGCGGTCGCGGAAAAGTCGGTATCCTGGGTGTCACTGTTTTGACCAGCGTTTGCGCAGAGGATTTGAAAACAGCCGGTTATCGCAAGGATTTTTATGATGATATGCCGCGCGCCGTGATCCAAAGGGCTCAAATTGCCCATAAAACCGGCTGTGCCGGAGTGATTTGCTCAGGCCTTGAAGCGCAGCAGATTAAGGAAAAATTAGGCAAGGATTTTCTTGCAGTTACGCCAGGGATCCGTCCGGCTTGGACGGTTACTGAAAAGGAGGATCAGCAAAGAATTACCACACCGGCCCGGGCCGTAACCGCCGGTGCGGATTATCTGGTGATTGGAAGACCCATCCGGGATGCCGAAAATCCCAAGCAGGCTGCCGCTCGAATTGCCGAAGAAATTGAAAATGTGCTTTAGCGCTTTAGATGTCAGTTCGCATATCTGGAAAATTCGATAGGTTTTTCCTCACCACAATCTCGCCGTTTCACATGCTTTTTTGATAAAGGGATTCGCGTTCTTTTGTATTTTTTCAATCCGTTGGGCGCGTTCACATTCCCAGCTATCCACAGGGTCTTGTTCACCCCAGACTTTGAAAAGTTTATGGTCTTCCTTGCTGATGAAATCATATCCGGGATAGGCCCAATCCATGTAAAAATATACCCTCGCAATGTCCCCTCTTATTTCGGAAGAGGGTTCAACTTTATCAAAGGCGATCTCAATATCACAATCACCGAATTCTTGGTTTTCTTCAGGAATCATACCGAAACTGCGATTTGACTTTAGCCCTATGATTTCTCCGATAGCGGGAACTAAATTATAAAGATCACTTTGCATCAGCCTGAATTTTTTATTCACTTTTTCAGCACAATTGCGACCTTTGAAAGGTCTGCCTCTATTATCGATGCAATCCGGATGACCATCGCGCCATTCAGGAAATTTATATCCAAAAGAATCAAGCGGAACAACATGATCCCACTCGAGCTGGCGTGCTTTTCTCGATTTTCTTTTGGGAACGTAGCCGTTATTGTGAACAACATATTTTCCTTGAGTGTATTGAGAACCACAATAAAAGGTTGTCTGGTGGCATCGGTAAACTTCCTTTATCAGGATTCTTTGAGCCTTGTTAAAGGATTGCATTGTCCGGTTGCCTTTCCGGTCGGCATAAACGGGTCCCGCTACGAAACAGATCAACGTCCATATTAGTGCAAAGGGCGCGGCAATTTTGAAAAATATTTTGATTGATATCCCCCTTGAAGGTAATCCCTTGGCTCTTGATGATGAGAAGTAGCGCAAGGACATCCCAAGCCATTGATCATTTTCAACCCTTGCGGCACCTTACGGTTAGCCGAATCCTTGCGCCGAGGTTTATTGTTAGCAGTAATGATATAATTAAGTCAAGATTGATCCAAATATAAAGGCAGGACGAAGAATACCGGCCCTGCCTGGACTAAACTCTCGATAGCATTTATTCTAACATTGCGTTGCGCGGTTATCAGAACATAAGAAAATAACGATACATCGAAATGCCGAGGATGACAGCGCCCACAATCAAAGCAAAGATCATCTGGTCCCTGCTAAATCTTTTCATAATGATCTCAAATCAGGAATTGTGAGATTTCGGAATTAAAAAAAGGAATTTTTCCGCATTAAATCCGCAATCCGAAATCCGCAATCATTAGCCATCTTTGTCAAGCTCAAAAGCCGAATGCAGTACCCGCACGGCCAGTGCCCTTTTTGGGACAAAATGGGATAATATGGGAAGGTATATTCATCTGAAATTTAAGACACTTATAATCTATGGGACACTATGTGTCAATATGGGATTTGGGGGGATAGTTTAGGTTAAATGTTGCCCATTGTTGCCCAAGAAAGCACATGAACCAGATATTCGGCGCACATTGATTTATTGATTTTAGGCAACAAAAGGCAACATAGCTTTTCCCCTGCCAAACTAGGTAAAGCCCCGATCTCGGGGCGGGGCTTTTTATTGCCATTTGGTGATACCTGCAATAAGGGTGAAACTGTGTTATTCTCAATTGGTACGCGTCTGGAAATGGCCGGCACTGACCTTAAAACAATAATGGAAATATTGGGCCACAAAAATCCGAGCACAGCGATGCGGTATCAGCACCCATCTCCAAGACATAAACTTTTAGCTGTTAAGACTTTGGACAAAAAAACTGAAAAAGAATTAAGTGAAAAAGTAATTAATTTAGAGAAAAAATATAGCTGAAAATAAAAAATAAATGTGCTACTGTGTTTCTTATTATTGGAAATTGTTGAATTATCTATAAACTGACTTTAAAAAAGCATATTATCTGTAAACTTTGATAATTTCAGTATTACAATGCCTACGCTATAATTAATGTGATATGGCAGAACTCCACATTCTGACAAAAGATCCGATCCCCAAAGATGTTTTTGGCGTTCATTCTGGTTATTCGATTCGGTCGTGCAGGCCAGAAGAACGCATATCGTTAGAAGACAAGCTATTTGTAGACGAACTTGAAGAGGAATTGCCAGAAAATCTTGTCTCAATCGTTTTTCCAGAATCACCATTTACAGAATCAAGCGTCAAGACATACAGAGATATAACAGAGTTCGCATTTGGCTTGGTACCTACCAAGCGATCCAGGAGGAAGTCGGCATTAGACCGCAGTCCTTTGGGAACGATCTTTTGAAGCGCTTCTACAGTGAATAAAGTGTTTTGGCTATATAATATCAGATATCAAAATCTTGTTACTTATTTTTTCCTAACAAAAAGAAATTCACCACCTTCATGACCCGCCTTACGAATATCGGAATATTCGGGCGTTTGATCTGAATTAAGCATTACCGGACGACGGAGCTTGTTGAAAAGCTGAATGCTGTCCATTATCTCTTTATTTTCTTCTAATGCATCTAAAAACGCGGATGCAAAAACCGAGTGCAATCCCTTTCCTCCACTGTCGATCACCGGTTCAATCCCGCCGGAGGAAATCACGCAACGGGCCCTTTTTTGGGATAGGCGAGAAATGTAACCAGGCCTTCTATCCACGGCATGAATGCCTCTCGCCAACTTCCCCGAATAACAACTATCTGCTACGATTAAAACATGTTTTGCTCGAATAGCTCTTAATGTGGTGGTAATGGAAGAGTTTGAAATCCAGTTTATCATATTATTTTTTTCTGCATCGGTGGGTAACCAATAACCCTCATCCGCCTCTTTATCCAGCCAACCATGTCCAGCATAATAAATTACAAGATTATCTTGATCGGATAAAATATTTCTGAGATTAATCAGGGACAATAGGATATCTGAGCGGCTTGCATTAATAAGTAGCTCAACACTGAAACCATATAGATTTTTTAGTGTTTTGGCCACCTCTTGTGCATCATTTTTAGCTGATACTAATTTGGGCAGATTCTGGTAGTTGTTATTTCCAATTACCAGGGCATAATAGTGTCCAAAATCTATACCTTGATAGGGAAAAGGTTTGCTCTTCGTAAATTCCTTAGAAGGTGGTTTCTTAACCGAGGTCTTTTCAATAGTTTTTTTGGATTTCGATAGTTGAGCTATCTCTTCTGAGGAAGATAATAAAGTTACAATTTTTTTGTGTCCCCGTTTTTTGGCTAATACCATTGCAGTTTCATCTTCATTGTTTTTGGCATTAACATCCGCACCATGAGATATAAGAGATTCCACCACTTCCAAGTGACCCTGATGAGCAGAAACATGAAGGGGTGTCCAGCCTAATGTTTGCCCAAATACCCCCCATTGCTCCCCCCAAGCTCCTTTAGCATTAACATCCGCACCATGAGATATAAGGTATTTTGTGACCTCTAAATTGCCACGCGCCGCCGCATCGTGAAGAGGGCATAAATCGTTTTTGTCTTTCGCATTAATATCCACCCCTTTTGAGATTAAAAATTTAACCTGTTCTAAATCACCCAAGGATGCTGCTTCATGGAGAATATACTTACCTCTTCTATCTCTTGTATTCAGCTCAGCCCCTTGAGATAACAAAAATTTGGCTACTTCCAAACGGCCACGTTTAACAGCAATATAAAGAGGAGATTCTTGATCTGAGTTTTTGGCATTAATGTTGGCGCCTTGGAGTACTAAAAGTTTTGCTATTTCGAAACTGCCTTTATCCACTGCACTATGAAGCGGAGTTGCTTTGCTAAAAAGATTTTGGACATCAACATCAGCACCTTTGGATATTAAGTATTTTGCCAATTCAACATTACCTTCATCTATAGCAATTTGAAGTGGAGTTTGATCAAGATTATCTTTGACATTAATATCAGCTCCCTGGGATACTAAGTATTGGGCTATATCAATATTACCCTCATGCACTGCAATATGAAGCAAAGTATTTCCATCTTCATTTTTTTCGTTAATTTTAGTTGAGTCTTTTCTGATTATAGATTTTATATGATCCGAATCACCATACTGCATTGGTCTATTAACGGTGCTTGAACACCCGATAAGCAATAATAAAAAAGCCGGAAAAAGCAAAAATTCATATTTGATTTTCATAATATGCTCCTATTAAAAAAATAGGCTGTCCATGACATTAATTTTCATTTGATGGCTCTTTTTTCTCTAAATACAAAACCTCGTTGGGTTTCCACAGTTCAGTTTCCGGTATCAGGCACGCTGCCAAATTCAGACAAAGGTTTGTCTCCCGGCGCACCCACCACTCAACCTCTATGCTGCTGGATTAGCGTGGTCATCGCTGAGCTGTAAGCGGTTAAGTTCCGAGTGGTTGCTTCTGCATCGTCGTCCATAAGTCGGCTGCAGCCTTCAACATCGGCGATGAGGGTGGCGGTGAGCTTACGTTTAGAACCTTCATCTGCAATATGGCACCCCCGTTTTTAAGGTTTCAAACTAAAGAACTCAGTATGTGGATTATTCAAAGGAGCGCAAGAATCAGATGGGAACCGGATTCGTTTCTGGAAATGGAGAACCGCTTCAGGTCAGTTGGAGCATAAGAATCAGAAACTGGTTAAACGCATTTATATCGGAATCAGTGGATTTTAGTCAATAAAATACAGATTTCTTCAGGTGGTGATATATTGAGATAATCGGTAAAAAATCACGCCTTCGAAAACTTGTGATATATAAAAATATCACAACTTTCGCCAAACTACTGATATGTAGATGTAATCACAAAATTTGAAGTTTCATAAATCTGATCATAGATCAAGGCTAAAAAAGTTTAGATACGTTTACAGTATCTGAAAATATGGGGATGCAAGATACTTGGTTTTCATTGGTGATATCTGCAATTGTGGTTCATCTGCGATTAGTTGGAGAGATATATGGAATTTTAAAAGGGCAGAATTTTTTCAGATAAATAGTCACTCATGCTCAAAACAATCTTCGTAGGATTCCTTGACCCTATCAAGAGTGGCGGTGATCAATCTTTCATCTCCGATCTCTTTCGCCTTTACCAGGTGGTCCTGTTGGGTTTTTAAACGCCGGCAGGGGTGCTCTTTTTCAAGATGATGAATACTGGCCGACAGCCCCGCCAGGTTTCCCGGGTTCAGGCTAAAATAAAGGGCTGTACCTAAAAAGGTTGCGATTACAGCAAAGCTAATCAAGGCTAAAATAAGGTTATGTGAAAGGAGATGGGTAAAGGAGATTTGCTTTTCAAGAAACCGCAACAGTCGCAGGCCAAGCAACAGCAAGCCGATCATAAAAAGGAAAATACTCGCATATCGCACGGCATCATAGAGCCCCTGGCTCATCAGCTTGGCCACGAGGGTATCGGTCCGCTGCTCGACAGCGACCACGGAATGAGCGGTTAATTTGATATCAGTCTCTATCATATCTTGGACCTGACTCAACGAGTCGTGAATCATGGATTGCAATTGATTCAATCGGGCGGCGGTATATTGATCGATCTGCGTTACTCGACTTTTTGCAATCTCGTTCAGGTGGGCCGTGAGCGCATTGGTAACGTCGGCCATATGGTTCAGTTGGGTCTTCATGGAATCATTCAACAGAGGGGCGGTCTGGTTTTCAATGCGGGATAAGAGTTGATTCACATTGTCGTTCATCAGTTTAATGTTCGAGCCGATGGTGTCCTTTATTTGCTCGGGCAGCTTGTTTACGGTGGCGTTCAGTTCTTGGACGGCCGAATGGACATGCTTACCGGCTTTTCCGATGTTAAAAGGATCCCATCCATGGACATCGGCCGGGGAAAAAATGAAAAGAATTGCGGCTACAAGAGGCAGAATAACTACCAAAGATGATAAATTTGTGGCCTCGGTTTTTACAGATAATTGTTTTTTCATTATTCTTTTAGACTCCAGCCCCAATAGCTAAATATCATCTGATTCCAGACTTTATGAAAATTCAGTTAACATGATCCCAAAAAAACGATTGATAATAGTCGACTAATTCGTTTCATTTTTCTTCCCTCAGCAAATATAACCAGATTCCCAAAATCGGATTCTAAGGTTTTAAAATTTTGCTTTTGAAAAGTTTCGAATGCTTAAAACTATCCCACAACGTTTCACATGTCAAATTTTACAACAATTCGAAATAATGTGTTATTAGTCTGGATTAGTGTTAGAAGTGAAACTAAAACTACTACAAGAGGTAGTGGATGAATTTTTTACTGGGGCTTTTGTCCTTCTCTGTGCGTGATTTCAAACTTTGATATATTGAGATAATCGGTAAAAAATCGCACCTTAGAAAACCTTTGATATCATAAAATATCACAAATTGCCCCAAAT
>Ga0255055_10001104_pt1 | contig 20344 bp, 15 predicted proteins | sample JV7_2_27_MG_FD_188633 | JGI IMG/M metagenome (GOLD analysis project Ga0255055, IMG submission 188633) | Seawater microbial communities from Jervis Inlet, British Columbia, Canada - JV7_2_27 | ecosystem: Environmental > Aquatic > Marine > Inlet | place: Canada: British Columbia | collected...
CCGCCCCTTCAGCTTCGGTCACATTAATGACATACAGATTTTCGGCCTGCCTCAAAAAATTCACCGTAGCGGGGGAGATTGGCCGGTCTTGCCACATCTGCCCGAGCCGCTCCCGCTGGAAAAGCCATCTTGAAATTCCCAGGGCCCGATCGGATTTCGATACATAAACCGAGAGGGTTTTGGGTACCTTCAGCAAACCGTCAACCACATAGGCCCCGAAAAGCTGGCGGTCAATATCACTGCCGACCAGTATGACATGACCGATTCGAAGCTTATTTTGAATACTTGATTGGTCCTGCTCGGCGTTAAGCAGAGCCAGCTGTGCCAGAGTGGCGATAATCACCCGCGTACCGGCACTGTAGCCGATGATATGGATGCGCTCGGCTTGCGTTTCTTCAGCCAGATATTTTAAAAATAATCGCAGATTATGTGCGGTGAGTTCGGCGGTCTCGATATCCACAAAATAAGCCCATCTACTGGGGGTGGACGGCCAGGCATAGGCAATAAAAACGCCCTCATAGCCCAGAAAGTGCCACAATTCAGTTGCCACCAGCAAAGGATTCTCGAAAACGACTTTATACCCATGGATATAAATATAAATATCTTTGCGTTGGGAGCTATTCAATTTGGCATTGATGAATCCTGCAAACCGCTCGGCCGGCTGCCGGGGATCCGACGGAACCATGGCAGGATCGGTAAACACGGTTATGCTTTTATCCAGGATGCCCAGCTCTTCTACCTCAACGACCTTTAGCGGATATTTGTCCGTGCGATTTTTAAGCAGCGAGAGGCGTCGCGCTTCCTCCCAGGATATCCCTTGCGGGCCCATTTCTATGCGGGCGGATCCCAGCCGGGTCAGATATCCGCGTTTGTTCAAATAAAAGTGATGCTCGGCATCGGATGGCTGCCGGTCGGTTGCATAAAGCATACCCTCATAGGGAATTGCTTTGAGCGGATTTCTGTCGCTAAAAGGGTCAATTAATCCCTTTTCGTAAACATCCGGGGCGGGCATCAGCTCGATTTCATAGGGCTTGTGGGTCGCGCAGCCTGACAGATAAATAACCAATAGAATGAAAAGCGCGTTTGTGATGCTGAACTGACGACGGCTTAACACCAAAGCTGTTAACTTTATCATTATAACCCTGTTTGATTGTAAACCGGTAAATTCAACTATTATCTTCTAACTTCAACAACCTGGCAAATTGTCCGCTCGAGGTTCCCTGAACCAGAACGGAAATAAAAACCCCAAAAAAACACCCATGAGTATCCAATTATCGAAGGCACATCGGGTTGTCAAGGATACCGGCTTCGAGACTAGGGTCCGGTGCAATCTGATAGATATTTCTCAAACAAAAAAGGCGAGGAAATTAAAACCTCGCCTTTTTTCTATTCATATCAATAGTAGATCTAAAAACTTTAAACATTTGAACATCACTTATTCGCTATTCACGAATAGCGAATAATATCATAAAAAACTCTTGCTTTATTCGCTATTCGCGAATATAGAATAGATTATGGTACTCAAACCACAGGACATTTTTATTTTATTGAAGCTAATTGCTTGGGAAAAGCAAGATTGGACCTATCAAGAGCTTGCAAATGAGTTATTTATGAGCGCCTCTGAAGTGCATGCTGGCATCAAAAGAGCAATAGCAGCACGACTTATGGATCAATATCGGATGGCACTCCAAAAGAAAGCTCTGGAAGAATTCATTGTTCATGGCATTCAGTATGCCTTTCCTCCAATTCGAGGAGATGTTACCAGGGGTATGCCAACGGGTTATGCAGCACCTCCTTTAAATGGGTATTTCCAACTCGGTGAGGAATTGCCACCGGTTTGGCCCGATCCATTAGGTAAAGTGAGGGGTTATGAGTTTTCACCTTTATATAAGTCGGTCCCGAGAGCAGCGGCGATAGATTCCATGCTTTATGAACTTTTAGCATTGATTGATGCTATTCGTGATGGAAGGGCAAGAGAAAAAGAAATCGCAATAAAAGAATTCAGAATACGAATTTCTGTGGGATAATGAAAAGCTCAAATATTAATCTGGCAATGATAAAGACTGTTGCCGAACACATAGGGGATCTGAGAGAAGCATTCGTTTTCTTGGGCGGAGCTTCTACTTGTCTCCTTATTACAGATACCGCTGCCCCTGAAATTAGGCCCACCTTAGATGTGGATATCATTGTCGAAGTGGCTTCAAGATTGGAATATCACAAACTTGAAGAAATGCTCCGACAATTAGGATTTAGGCAAAGCACTGAACCGGAAGATCCGATATGTCGTTGGGTGGTTGAAGAGGTGAAAGTTGATGTCATGCCTACCAATGAGGATATTCTTGGATTTTCAAATAAATGGTATTCACAGGCTATTGAAAAATCGAATGAGGTTGAATTAGAAGCAAATTTAAAAATCCGAATGGTGACTGCGCCTTATTTTCTTGCAACAAAAATCGAAGCCTTTTACGGACGCGGTAAAAAAGATTTGTTGGCAAGTCATGATATGGAGGATATCATAACGGTAATCGACGGGCGCGAGGAAATTATCAAGGAAATTAATGTTGCGCCATCCGATTTAAGGGCGTATTTAGCGGCTCAATTTCAAAATTTTTTAACAAATGATCTGTTCATCGAATCTCTGTCCGGACATCTGCTGCCGGATAAAGCCAGTCAAGCACGCTTACCCATTCTTCTTGAAAGGATAAGGGAAATTGCCGATATGGTGTAACTTAAAATTAACTTGATATCAAAGTTATTGAAATACAAATTATTTTAATGATCGTACAGGGGATAACACAAATGAAGTCATCGGATGCTAAAACTTCAAAAGCCGCCGGCGAATTTACACCGCCTGCGAACTTTATCAAACACATCATCGAGGCAGACATCGAGGCCGCTAAAAACGATGGGCGCGTCCATACACGCTTCCCGCCGGAACCCAATGGATATCTGCACATCGGACATGCGAAATCCATTTGTTTAAATTTCGGGCTTGCCGAAGAATACCGCGGGCTTTGCAACCTGCGCTATGATGATACCGACCCGGCCAAAGAAGAGGTGGAATATGTGGAATCCATCAAGCAGGACGTTCGCTGGCTGGGATTTGACTGGGAAGATCGCGCGCACTACGCCTCCGATTATTTTGAGCAACTATTTGAATTTGCCGTCCAGCTCATCAAAAAGGGCAAGGCCTATGTCGACAGTTTAAGTGCTGATGAAATCAGGGAATACCGGGGCACCCTGACCGAACCCGGCCAAAACAGTCCTTATCGCGAGCGTTCAATAGGAGAAAACCTGGATCTGTTTGAACGCATGCGGGCCGGTGAATATGAAGAAGGCGGGCATGTGTTGCGGGCCAAAATCGATATGGCCTCCCCCAACATGTTGATGCGCGATCCCACCCTCTATCGCATCAAGAAGGTACCCCATTATCGCACCGCCGGCATGTGGGCCGTCTATCCCATGTACGATTTCACCCACTGTCTATCGGATTCGATAGAAGGGATCACCCATTCGATTTGTACTCTGGAATTTGAAATCAATCGCGAACTCTATGATTGGGTCCTCGACCAGCTGGATGTATACCATCCCCAGCAAATCGAGTTCGCCCGCCTCAACCTCAGCCACACGGTGCTCAGCAAGCGAAAATTGATCCGATTAGTTGAGGAAGGTCATGTGGAAAGCTGGGATGACCCGCGTATGCCGACGATATCCGGGTTACGCCGGCGGGGGTACACACCGAAAGCCGTCCGTAATTTCTGTGATCGAATCGGGGTTGCCAAGGCCGACAGCATGGTAGACATGGCTTTGCTGGAATATTGTATCCGGGAAGATTTGAACAAACTTGCTGCGCGGGTAATGGGCGTTTTGCGACCCCTAAAAGTCATTATCGACAATTACCCGGAAAATGAAGTGGAAGAATTAGATGCCATCAACAATCCGGAAGATGCGAGCATGGGCACCCGCAAGGTGCCATTTTCACGAGAACTCTATATCGAGCAAGATGATTTTATGGAAGAGCCGCCCAGAAAATTTTTCCGCCTGGCCCCGGGCCGCGAAGTAAGACTACGCTACGCTTACTTTATTACGTGTGTCGATGTGGTCAAAGATCCTAAAACAGGAGAAATTATCGAATTGCGCTGCACCTATGATCCCAAAACCCGCGGCGGTGATGCTCCTGACGGACGCAAAGTTAAAGGTACGTTGCATTGGGTTTCAGCATCTCATGCCGTAAACGCGGAAGTGCGTCTGTATGAACATTTTTTTGTAAAAGAAAACCCCAATGAAGTCGCAGAGGGCCAAGATTTTACCGCTTATATCAATCAGAATTCATTAGAAATAATGCCAAATTGCATGGTGGAGCCCAGCCTGTCGGAGGCCGAACCGGGACGTCGTTACCAGTTTGAACGTCTGGGGTATTTTTGCGTCGATATAAAAGATTCTGTAAAGGGATCTTTGGTGTTCAACCGCACGGTGACTTTACGGGATACCTGGGCGAAGATATTAAAAGCCCAGCAGCAGAAAAAATAACCCTATCGATTTCTGAAATCCGGGCGTAACCACTTTAAAAAAGCCGTTTCAGAACGGTATTTGACCCCATATTTAAATAATTTAATTAAATAAAAACAGATCCTTATAAAAATACCGGCCTTTTTTAAAACTAAAAATTGAATAAATTAAAAAATTATGGTACCAAAGTTTCTAGATGAGGAGCGAGTTGCGTCCTGAAATTTAAAATTTCCCATTAATCCTTAACCATTTGCACCCTGACAATTCGAATTCGGGGTGGTAGCCAGTCTAGGCTCGGATGCAATGACTTTTAATTTCCCGGCATTGTCTGTTCCATCGGGTCAAGTTCGAGATCACCGGCACCCTGTTTTTTTCGGCCAAGAGCACGGAAATCTTGGTGCATTCTTTTCAGCTTGTGATGAATGTCTTGCAGTATCCACTTCCAGCATGCCCTTGGAATTGAGAGCCAGCAACGACAGGAGGAGAGCAGAAGCGGATTTAAATAGGGGTGATTTCGGATTTGATCAAAATTGTGGAACAATAATGGGAGAAAATGAAAAAGAGTCTATAAGGCTGCCACCTCGACTTTTTTAAAAGTGGCTTTTAAACCCAGATCTTTTGCCCGAGGGTCCGCCTCAGGCGGATTACGATCCGCTTCAAAATGCTCGCAAAAGCAAGTGATCTAAAATGCCTAAAGTTGAGGAATCTATCATTTTAATAAATGATTGAGCGTAGCGATACCTTAACTTTAGTCACTTCGAACTTTAGATCAATTTAGGCACTCGTAACAAGTCTCTTTGCCACCGTGAAATGGCGGCTGTACAGATGATATCGAAAAAACCCTTTCGGAACTAAAACACAATCCCCACGTATCCGACAAAACTGTCTCCCGGGCTTTTATCGTAGCTTGTGGCATAGGCAATTGATTCAGCCTGATCTGCTCCCAGATGTTTTGCCGCTTCGATCGCCGTTGCAGCGGCACCGGCACAGCACGCGTTGTGGCTGGCCAAGGCTTCATTGATCACTTTTTCAGCATCCATATCCCGCATCATATCGATAATGCGCCGATCGTTTTGGTTGCGCACCCAATCAACAGCCTGCGGGCCTGTTCCTTCAGCTACGAACCCATAATTACGACCATAATGTGTCAGATCCGTGGATCCAATCACTTTAATCCGCAAATCCAAACGCTTGGCTATATCAACTATCGCCCGGCCGATTTCCAATGAATTTTTGGCGGGCGGCACACCCATGGCAACAATCTTCACCTCGCTAAAGAAATATTTGATAAAGGGAAGCTGAAGCTCAATGGTATTATCCTGGGTGAAGCTGTTTGGGGATTCAAGTGTAAAAGAAAATTGCTTTGTCAACTCGCCGGTCAGTTGTTCATCAACCAAAATTTCGCCGAAAGGTGTCTCCCATGCGCCTTCGGCCATCATCACACAGGGGGAGTCGGGATGAAGATGCATCCCGAAAACAACGAAAACATCGGGCGTGTCATCAGATTTCAAGCAACCGATCACATTGCAGGCGATGCTGCCCGAAAAAAACCATCCGGCATGTGGAACAATGCCCCCCACCCGCTTTCCGGTCGGAAAATCCATCTTTTTGCCCTCGGCCAGAAACCCTTCGATTTCTTTTTCGCATTCAGCCGCACTTGAAGGGTACCAGCTGCCCGCAAAGACGGCTCTTCTGAGCTTTGTAGCGATCATGGTCCACCTCCTAAAGAAAGGCTTACGCATAAGGAGCGCTTGCGCTTGATGAGCGTTTCACTTGAGGAGCGCGACGCTTGAGGAGCCATGTTAATTGTTTCCAGCCTCGAGGCCGTAAGGCCGGCCCTCAAGGCTCGAAGAGCCGCTCCTCGAGTCCTCCTGAAAGGGGACGCTCAAAATTAACCGACCATCTGTGCATCTGTCCCGGCCCCTGATGTGATGTTGGCCTTGGATTTTAGTATAAAGAATCTGCAGGCGGTTGTCCATGCCGATTTATGAAGTCTTGTGTGAGAATGTGATTGTGTTTGGGTTGACTTTCCTTTTAGAAAAAGATGATTATCATTGATGTGAATATTTTCCGGCCCGGGTGTGTTTGACCGAATTATTATAGAAGTGGTTTCAAAACCTCAGATCAGGTTCAAGGGCAAGGCGTCCCGCGGATTGAAAACGGAGCGTACACGTAAGTACGTGAGTATTTCAATTCGCGGGAGGATGCACCTTAATACAATAAGATCGATGCTGAATCAGGCTCTGCGTGACAACGCAGCCGTTGGGCCTCAGATGGGGTTTTGAAACCACTTCTACGCAAACAGGAGGATACCATGTGGGAGTACACCGATAAAGTAAAAGATCATTTCCTCAACCCGCGCAATGTGGGCGTATTGGAAGATGCTGATGGGGTGGGAGAAGTCGGATCCATCGCCTGTGGTGATGCTCTGACGTTTTATTTCAAGCTTGATGAAAACGGCAAGATTAAAGATACCACCTTTCAGACGTTCGGCTGTGCCAGTGCCATCGCCTCTTCATCGGCACTGACCGAAATGGTCAAAGGCATGACCCTGGAGCAAGCTCAAAAAATCACCAACGAAGACATTGCCGATTACCTGGGCGGTTTGCCGAAAGAAAAAATGCACTGCTCGGTGATGGGCCGCGATGCGCTTGAAAAGGCCATTACCTGTTATCGCGGTGAACCCGAAAAAGAAGTGGAAGGCGAAATCGTTTGTGAATGTTTCGGTGTCACCGACCTTGAAATCGAACGGGTAGTCCGAGAAAATAAGCTGACCACAATTGACGATGTCACCGATTATATTAAAGCCGGCGGCGGTTGCGGTAACTGTCATGACCGCATCCAGGAAATCATCGACTCCATCCTGGGCACCACGCGGCCGGTTAAAGAAAAAAAACCGGCCCTGACCAATTTGCAGAAAATCAAGCTGATCGAAGAAAGTATCGAGCGCGAGATTAATCCAACATTGAAAAAGGATGCCGGCCGGCTTGAATTGATCGACGTTGACGGCTATCGGGTTCTGGTGCGTTTCGGCGGCAGCTGTGCATCATGCGCCAAATCCCCGGTTACGCTTAAACACTATGTTGAATCCAGGTTGCGGGAGCTGGTATCGCCGGAAATCGTGGTCGAGGAGGTACAGCAATGAATGTGATTTACCTTGATAACAATGCCACGACGATGGTCGCTCCGGAAGTCCTGGATGCCATGTTGCCCTATTTCAGCACCTATTACGGCAACCCATCCAGCATGCACTCTTTTGGCGGTGAAGTTGCCGGTTCAATTAAAACCGCCCGAGAAAACGTCGCCCGGCTGATTGGAGCGCAACCTGAAGAGATCGTTTTTACCAGCTGCGGCACCGAAAGTGATGGTACCGCCATACGTGCAGCCATCGAATCCTACCCGGATAAAAAGCATATTGTGACTTCCAGGGTCGAGCACCCCGCTGTAAAAAATCTCTATGAAACACTATCTAAAAAGGGATACCGGGCCACGTTTGTGCCGGTTGACCGTAACGGCAGACTCGATATGGACTATCTATATGACAGCCTGAGCGATGATACGGCAATCGTCAGCCTCATGTGGGGCAACAATGAAACCGGGGTTATTTTTCCAATCGAAGAAATCTCCCGGGAGGTCAAAAGCCGGGGGATTTTATTTCATACCGATGCCGTTCAGGCTGCGGGCAAAATTCCCATCAACATCAGCGAGACCGGCGTGGACATGCTCTCGCTTTCCGGCCATAAGTTTCACTCTCCCAAGGGAATTGGTGCGCTTTATATTCGTAAAGGCACCCGGTTCTCACCGTTTATGATCGGCGGTCATCAAGAAAAGGGTCGACGCGGCGGCACTGAGAATACCGCATCAATTATCGGTTTGGGCAAAGCCGCCGAATTGGCGGCAAACCATCTTAAAGAAAATGGTTATGAGCGCATCAGCCGGCTGCGGGACAAACTCGAGCAAACCCTGCTGAATAGTGTGCCCAGTGCAATGATCAATGGTGACCCGGCAAACCGTTTGCCGAACACCACCAGCATTGCCTTTGAATACGTGGAAGGAGAAGCGATTCTGCTGATGATGAATGAACACGGCATCTGCGCATCTTCGGGCTCTGCCTGCACCAGCGGCTCGCTGGAACCCTCCCATGTTTTACGTGCCATGGGAGTTCCCTTTACAGCGGCCCACGGCTCCATTCGCTTCAGTCTCAGCCGTTATAATACGGAAGATGAAATTGATGTGATTCTGGAAAAATTGCCGCCTATCATTGAGCGCCTGAGAGAACTGTCACCCTTTTGGAAACAAGCAATGGGGAATTGATTGCGGATTTTGGATTGTCGGAATTCTCTTTCTATTTTAAATCGAAAATTGTTCAGCTGATTTTCGTTCTAATTTTATTTTTGAGCCACTCGATCCAGGGTTCAAATCCTTGCCCGGTTTTGGATGAAATTTCAAAAACCGGCATATCCGGATGGACCTGATGGATGTAATCAACTGCTTTTTCTTTTTCGAAATCCAGATACGGCAGCAAATCAACCTTATTTAAAAGCGCCACCTCACATTCCCGAAACATCAACGGGTATTTTACCGGCTTGTCTTCGCCCTCGGTCACACTTAACACCACCACGCGTGAATCTTCACCAATATCAAACTCGGCCGGGCAGACGAGATTTCCCACGTTTTCAACAACCAACAGGTCGATATCATCCAGATCCAGCGTGACGGCGGCGTTTTCAATGACGTGGGCAACCAGGTGACAATCACCCCCAAATTCATCGGTATTGATCTGTACGACCGGTGCTCCGGTTTGCGCCAGTCGATCAGCATCATGGGTGGTGCAGATATCACCGACAATCACGGCGCTTTTTATTTCCGGCATAATTTGAACAAGGGTTTTCTCCAGTGTAGTTGTTTTGCCGGAACCCGGTGAACTCATTACATTGAGCACAAAGACGCCCTTTTCTGTGAAGAGTTTACGGTTTTGTTCAGCCATCTTATCGTTTACATCCAGAACCCGGCGGATGACCTTTATCTCCCGGGTTCCACTTTTTTGGGTGCTCACATCGGCCTGCGGACGGTTTGCATGGGAATGGTGGGGTTTGTGGAAATCTTTATGATGAAAATAGCGTTTCATTTTAAATGCATCACCCGGAATCATTATTTTCCTCTTCAACAACCTCTATGGATTCAATATCGAGTTCACGGCCCGAAAGAATTTCCAGTGAACCGCTTTCACATGTTTTACAGATAAAAACAGGCTCGTCAATCGTCCATTGCGCATTGCAGTCTTTACATCTGGCCACCACCGGTATCTCTTCAATGGCCAGATTAGCGCCTGCAAGCGGCGTGTCTTTGACGGCGACATCGAAACAAAACCGGAGACTTTCGGGCACGACCGCGGCCAATTTGCCAATTTTTAGATTCACCCTTGCAACCCGGGCTTCGCCCAAATCCGCCGGCAGCGAAGCAATGGTAATTTCAACAATCTGCAAGGCGATACCCATTTCGTGCATCGATGAATTTCCTGAATTTTTAGACAGGATTAACAGGATTTACTGGATATCATTTTGGACTTCAGACTTCATCCGAATGATCCTGTTAATCCTGTTAATCCTGTCAACCAATTTAAAGCTAAGAAAATATATCGGCACAGAATTCGCCGAGGGTTCCCAGATCCTCGCACACATGAACCCCATTGCCTTTCATGGCTTTAATTTTGGCCTGGGCCGTTCCGCTGCTGCCGGATATAATGGCGCCGGCATGCCCCATCCTTCTGCCGGGGGGTGCCGTTAAACCGGAAATAAAGCCAACAACCGGAATGGACATATTGTGGGCGATAAAATCTGAAGCGTCTTCTTCCGCCGTCCCGCCGATTTCACCAACCATCACCACGCCCTTGGTGGCGGAATCCTGCTCAAAGGCTTCCAGACAATCAATAAAGCTTGTGCCGCAGACCGGATCGCCCCCGATGCCGATACATGTGGTTTGGCCGATGCCCTGTAGGGTCAATTGATGGACGACCTCATAGGTCAGTGTCCCGGACCTCGACACAACACCGATGAAACCTCCGGGTTTGTGGATAGGCCCCGGCATAATACCGATTTTTGCCTCACCGGGTGTAATGATCCCCGGGCAGTTGGGTCCGATCATGCGGGCGGGTTTATCCTGCAGATAATTTTTGACCCTCATCATATCCAGAACCGGGAGTCCCTCGGTAATGACAACCACCAGGCCAAGTCCGGCATCAGCGGCCTCCATGATCGCATCGGCGGCAAAAGCCGGGGGCACAAATATCAAGCTACAATTTGCGCCGGTATCATCAACGGCATCTTTAACGGTATTAAATACCGGCACATCATCCATTTTCTGCCCGGCTTTCCCGGGGGTAACGCCAGCTACAACCTTGGTCCCGTAATCAATGCAGTGCCGTGTGTGAAATTGCCCTTCTCTACCGGTAATTCCCTGAACCACAACCCGGGTGTCTTTATCTGCAAAAATGCTCACGGTTTTTCCCCTGTTTCTACTTATTTCACCGCAGAGATATTAACGCTCAAGGCTCAAGGCTGAAAGCTGAAAGGCTAAAAACTGAGCGATAAGAATTGAATTTTTCTTTGAGCTTTGAGCATTCAGCCTTGAGTTTTAATTTATGCGCTCTGCGGTGAGCTATACAAATCGAGTAACTATCAGCTCTGTTGAACAACCTTAGCGATCTTGTGGGCGGCATCTTTCAGATCGGCAGCGGTGATCAGATTCAGACCGGACTCAGCCAGAATTTTTCGCCCCCCTTCCACATTGGTGCCTTCCATTCGCACCACCACCGGAACCTTGATCCCTGTCTTTTTAGCGGCTTCTACCACGCCGTTGGCCAGAACATCACAGCGTAAAATCCCGCCAAATATATTGATCAGGATGCCTTTGACATTTTTATCGCTTAAAATGATTCGAAACCCGTTTTCAACCATCTCGGCACTGGCACCGCCACCGACATCTAAGAAATTTGCCGGTTCCGCCCCGGCCTGCTTGATAATATCCATAGTGGCCATCGCCAATCCAGCACCATTGACCATGTTACCCACGTTTCCGTCCAGATTTATGTAGTTAAGATTGAATTTGGAGGCTTCTACCTCGAGCGGGTCTTCCTCATCAATATCACGGTATTCCTGAATATCCGGATGTCTGAAAAGGGCGTTATCATCGAAATCCACTTTGGCATCGAGCGCCATCACGGCTTCCTCGGCGGTAATGACCAGCGGATTGATTTCAACCAGCGAACAGTCATAGTCAACAAAAAGCCGGTAAAGATTCTTTAACAGGGTCACAAACGGTTTCATGACAACCGGGCTCAAATTCAGCCCAAAAGCCACCGCGCGGCAATGATACGCCTGTATGCCCAGCAGCGGATTAATCGGAACCTTGATAATTTTTCCCGGTGTTTTGGCGGCCACCGCCTCGATGTCCATACCGCCGGCTTCACTGGCCATAACAACAATCTGGGCCGACGCGCGGTCAGGAATAATGCTCAGATAAAGCTCTTTTTCGATGTTCAGACCCTGTTCGACCAAAACTTTCTTTACCCGTCTACCATCCGCACCGGTCTGGGGGGTCACCAGGTTCATTCCGATAATTTCCCGGGCGACGCTTTGGACTTCGTCTGCCGCCTGAGCCAGTTTAACGCCACCGCCTTTGCCGCGACCACCGGCATGAATCTGGGCCTTCACCACCAAAGGATAGTTTGCCAATTTGTTAGCGACGGCAATAGCTTCTCCCACCTTAAAAGCAACCCCGCCCTCCGGAACGGGAATGCTGTATTTTTTAAACAATTCTTTGGCCTGATATTCGTGGATCTTCATGGTCGTAAAACTCCCTTTTCAGAAGTCAGAGGACAGAAAACAGAAGACAGAATTTCGAAGTAGTGCGGGCCACCGTGCCCGCTTGATTTGGGTCGGCTCGGTGTCCGACCCTACTTTTACAAGCCCTTATGCATGAGTTTGCGCGAGTTTCGCGACAAGGCCAAGATCATTCATGTAGCAGTTCAATCGAGAAAACTCCCCGACCCTTCACTAGATTAAAAACGGAAATTAGCCGATTACCGCCAATACGTCCCCTTTGGCGACCGAATCGCCGCTGCTGAAATTAACGCTCTTAATGGTACCGCTGGCCGGAGCCGGAAGAGCATTTTCCATTTTCATGGCTTCCAGAACAACGACGGTTTCACCCTGGCTGATGGAATCACCGATTTCTTTTTCATACTTGACGATCATACCGGGCATGGGAGCAGTAACCGGCGTACCTTCAACAGCTTCGCCGGCTGCAGCTGGAGCGGCTGCCTCAGCTTCGGGTTTGGTTTCTTTGGCTTCGGCTGCTTGCGGTTTTTTAGCGGCAAGGGCTGCGGCCGGAGCTGCTGCTGCCGGCATTGGGACTCCCATGGCCATCGGCTGGACATAGCTGACCACCGGCGAGCCGCCGACTTCATCCACGGCAACCTCAAAATAATCATCATCCACAAACACATTAAATTTCCGGGTATTTTCGCTTTTGTCCGGGGCGCCTTTATCCGTCTTTTCAACAAGCAGACCGGCTTTCGCATTTTTAAGCAGCTCTTGCTCGTCCGCTGCATCTTGCAGCGTTCTGGGTTTGACATCTTCCGGGGGTTGTTCTTTGCCGTACTTCCATTTCAAAAAGCGCTTTCCGGTAACCGGATAAAGAGCATAGATCAGCGTATCATCCGAATCAACGGCAAGGTCTTTGATTTCTTCTTTGGCCTTACCCAGCTCGGGTTCCAGAACCTCTGCCGGCCGGCACGTAATGGGCTTCTCCCCGCGTTCATAGCCCTTCAGGGCCTTTTTCTGGATCTTCGGATCTATCGGAACCGCGGTTTTGCCGTATAAACCGTAGCACAAATCTTTTACCTGACCGGTGATCATTTTATAACGTTCATTTTCGTCGTCGAAAAGAACGTTGTTGACCGTCTGGGTACCCACGATCTGGCTGGTGGGGGTCACCAGCGGAATTTGTCCCAGCTCTTTTCTGACCCGCGGCAGCTCCGCATATACCTGATCAATCTTATCCAGGGCATCCATCTCTCTTAATTGATTAACCAGGTTGGACAGCATCCCGCCCGGGGTCTGGTGGAGCAGCACGTTGATATCGATGATGGACATCTTGGTATCATCGAGCAGATGCCTGTATTTGGGCAGAATCTCTTTTTCAAAGATCTCATTGATTTTTGCCAGCAGCCGAATATCAAAGCCGGTGTCCCGGTTGGTTCCCAGCAGGGTCATGACCAGCGGTTCAATGGCGGCATGGGAGGTGCGATAAGCGTACGGTGACATGCAGGTGTCAATGATATCCACACCGGCCTCGATGGCCTTCAAATGGGTCATCGGCGACATGCCCGATGTAAAATGGCTGTGAAGGTGAATCGGTGCTTTAACGGTCGCCTTTAAGGCTTTGACCAGATTATAGGCGTCATAGGGCGCCAGCAGCCCGGCCATATCTTTAACGCAGATGCTGTCCGCCCCGAGTTTTTCAAGCTCTTTGGCCTTGTTGACATAATAGTCGATATGGTAGACTTCTCCGCCCATCCGCGGCTCGGTCATGGAATAGCACATGCAGCCCTGGAAATGTTTGCCGTATTCTTTGATCACCGGAACCACGGTCTCAAAGTTGCGGTAATCATTGAGGGCATCAAAGGTTCTAAAGATGTCCATCCCGTTCTCGCAGGCCCGTTCAACAAAGGCCTTGGCGACATCATCGGCATAGTTGCGATAGCCGACCAGATTCTGGGCCCGCAGCAGCATCGAAAACGGCGTCTTTTTAATGTAACGCTTCAACGTCCGAATGCGTTCCCAGGGGTCCTCATTTAAAAACCGGTGCATGGTGTCAAATGTCGCGCCGCCCCAAACTTCCATGGCCCAGTAGCCGACGTCATCCATCATCTCTGCCACCGGAATCATATCTTCGGTCCGGCCCCGGGTGGCAAACAGGGATTGATGGCCATCACGCAGGGTCAAGTCCTCTATCTTGACGGGGTTTTCCGCCTTGGGCCGATCTTTGTCGTAATTCATTGTCGTCATTTTTACTTGATTGTCATCACTCATTTTTTGTTACTCCTTTTAAAACACGAGTTAGGGGCTTCGCCCCATTATTCCATGATTGAGGCAAAAACTCAGGCTTCAAAAAATCTCTTATATTTTCATTAAATTATAGAAATTCCGAGACGTCTTATTATCGTTTGCGAAAGGTCCTGAGTTGCATCAAATTTCGCATCTGCATTTGGGCCTGTCTGCCGCTTACACCCCAGGGTTTGACTCCCTGCGCAGGCTGCTGGGCGAACATCGGCATCTGGGGCTGTGCAGCTTGCATGGCGGTCTGCATCGCAATGGCTTCTTCTTCGGTTTTAATATATTGCAGCACCGTTGATATCGCTGCAGTGGTTTTTCTGGCATTTCCCATTTGAACTCCTTTTTTTACTTTAGGCATTTTAGCTCACTTTAGATCATTTTAGGCACTTTACATGGGAATATTGCCGTGTTTTTTCGGGGGCCGGGTTTCACGTTTGGTGGACATCACTTCCAGGGCGTCGATCAGGCGCGGACGGGTCTCACTGGGTTCTATGACCGCATCAATATAACCCCGGTTGGCTGCCTTGTAAGGATTGGAAAACAGCTCCTCATATTCTTTAATCTTTTCCTGGTGCTTGGCTGCCGGATCCTCAGCCCCGGTAATTTCCTTTCGGTGGATGATATTGGCCGCTCCGGCCGCACCCATGACGGCAATTTCCGCCGTGGGCCAGGCAAATGCCATATCCGCACCCAGATCTTTGGAGCACATCGCTAAATAGGAACCCCCGTAATCCTTGCGAGTGACCAGCAGCAGCTTGGGCACCGTAGCTTCCGAATAACACCACAGAAGCTTGGCTCCGTGTCGGATGATCCCGCCCCATTCCTGCTGGCTGCCGGGCAGGTATCCCGGCACATCAGCGATGGTTAACATCGGTATGTTAAATGAGTCACAAAATCGAATAAAGCGTGTGGCTTTGTCCGAAGCATTGATATCCAGACAGCCGGCCAGCACTTTCGACTGGTTGGCGATAATGCCGATGCTTCTGCCATTCAAGCGCGCAAAACACACCACCATATTACGTGCATAGTACTGATGGGGTTCAAAAATCTCCCCGTTATCGACAATGGCCCGAATGATCTCTTTTATATCGTAGGTTTTGTTGGGGCTATCCGGAATAATCGAATTTAAGGCCGGATCGGTGCGTCTGGGATCATCACCCGTATCGACAACGGGTGGATCTTCCATATTATTAGACGGTAGATAGGACAGAAGTCGTTTGATCCGATCGATCGCATCTTCATCGCTTTCACAGGCAAAGTGGGCCACACCGCTTTTTTCACTATGGGCTTTGGCGCCGCCCAGATCCTCAAAGGTAATTTCTTCACCGGTAACGGCTTTAATGACCTCGGGTCCGGTAATAAACATATAGCTGCTGCCTTTTACCATAAATACCCAGTCGGTCATGGCCGGTGAATAGACCGCCCCGCCGGCCGTGGGTCCCATAATCGCTGAAATCTGGGGAATGACACCGGAAGCAGCTGAATTGCGGAAAAAAATCCGTCCGTACCCGGAAAGGGCATCGACGCCTTCCTGAATCCGGGCACCACCCGAATCGTTTATACCGACAAACGGAACGCCCGCCTTCACGGCCAAATCCATAACTTTACAGATTTTTTTGGAGTGCATCTCCCCCAGGCTGCCGGCTCTGGCCGTAAAATCCTGGGAAAAAGCAAACAGCGGCCGGCCATCGACCCGGCCGTGGCCGGTGATGACCCCATCTGACGGGATATCGACTGTTTCCATGCCAAAATTCACACAGCGATGATTGACAAACATATCAATCTCGCGAAAGGTTCCCTCATCAAATAACAGATTCAACCGTTCCCGGGCGGTGAGCTTGTTTTTTTCATGCTGCTTGGCGACCGCTTTTTCGCCGCCCATTTGAAGGGTTTTGGCTTCACGTGCTTTAAGTTGTTTGATTTTATCTTCGACAACACCCATTATATGTATCCTTTCATCTAAATTTAAGTTTTAAGGATAAGAGAGCTAATTTTCTAGACCGCACGATGATTGTCAAGAAAAAAAAGCAATTTATCCGCTGCCATCGTCGGGGTGGTTTCGCCTTTTTCTACCGAACGGGTAATGCGTTTCAGTCTTTTTTTGATTTCAGGATTGGTATTGAACCGCTCTTTGAGTCCATCTTCGACCAGAGACCACAACCAATCCAGGGCCTGTTTTTGGCGTTTATGTTCCAGCTCACCACTGGCGGTAAACTTTTTATGGAATTTCACAACCGTTTGCCAGATTTCAGCGATGCCCGTCATCTCCAGCGCGCTGCATGTCAACACCGGCGGCTCCCAGTTGGGCGATGTGGGTTGCAGCATATTCAAGGCGCCTGTATATATTTTTGCAGCCTTTTTCGCTTTTTCGATGTTGTCGCCATCCGCCTTGTTAATGGCAATCGCATCGGCCAGTTCCAATACGCCTCTTTTTATCCCCTGCAGCTCGTCTCCGGCACCGGCGAGCATCAGAACCAGAAAAAAATCAACCATCGATGCCACGGTGATCTCCGACTGTCCCACACCGACCGTCTCGACGATGATCACATCAAAACCGGCTGCTTCACAAACCAGCATGGTTTCTCTGGTTTTGCGGGCCACGCCACCCAGGGTGCCTCTGGAAGGCGATGGACGAATAAAGGCATTTTCTTGAACCGAAAGCTTTTCCATACGGGTCTTATCGGCCATCACGCTGCCACCGCTTCTGGAACTGCTGGGGTCCACCGCCAGAACCGCCACCCGACGGCCGGCTTCCACGAGCGATATCCCGAGACTTTCAATGAAAGTGCTTTTGCCGACCCCGGGCACACCGGTAATGCCGAGACGAACCGCTTTTTCGGTATGCGGCAGCAGTTGATCAACGATTTTGCGCGCCAGTTGCTGATGGTCGGGAAGCGAACTTTCGATCAGGGTGATGGTTTTAGAAAGCATTCGCCGATTTTGTTCCCGTACACCCTTGATAAATATTTGTGAATCAGTTGGTTTCATATGGGAGTCATTTACTATTTAAAAATTTTTAAAGCGCTGAATTTTTAATTCATGCTATATAATCAAGAAAAACTTGAATATCGAATATCCAATGTCGAATGCTGAATATCGAATTAAGGTATTCTGCCATTTTTTAATACCTGCAAAAGATAGAGCGGATGCGAATCCATACTTCGACATTCGAAATTCCTTGTTCGATATTCGATATTTATTATCATACAGTTGGTGGTGGCTTCGCATAATCTCTTTACAGCCGTCTCGTTTGGATTAGCTGCTAAGTGATGGTATCATTTTCGTTCCAGTGCATTAAGTACCTGATTGGCGGATTCGGTCACCGGCGTACCGGGACCGAAAATGCCGACCACACCGTCACGATAAAGAGACTCATAATCAGACGGCGGAATAATCCCACCAACAACCACCAAAATGTCCCCACCGCCTTCTTTATTGAGCGCCGCGATAAGCGCAGGGACCAGCGTGTTATGACCGGCGGCCAGGCTGGATGCGCCTACCAGATGGACATCATTTTCCACTGCCATGCGCGCGGCCTCTTCGGGCGTTTGAAACATGGGACTGATATCAACATCAAATCCAAGGTCGGCAAAGGCAGTTGCAATGACTTTAATGCCACGATCGTGACCATCCTGGCCCATCTTGGTAACCAGAATCCTGGGACGGCGGCCTTCTTTTTCGTTAAAGCCCTCGGTCCGCTTGCGGATCGATTCAATGATCTCGCTGTCGCCGTATTCGGAAGCATACACACCGGATATACACTGGGTGGTGGCCACGTAACGCCCAAATGCTTTTTCCAGGGCATCCGAGATTTCACCAATAGTGGCCCGCGCCCGCACCGCAGGAATACATGCTTCCAGCAAATTGCCGCCGGATTCAGCGGCGTTGAATAATGCTTCCAGCGCCTGCTGTGTAACCTTTGCATCCCGGCTGATTTTGAGCTCCTTTAATCGGCTGATTTGTTCATCCCGAACGCTGGCGGGAACTTCAAGAATTTCCAGATTCACATCTTCTTCGATCTGGTACTTGTTGACGCCCACAATGACATCCTTACCCTGGTCGATACGCGCCTGCCGGCGGGCAGCCGCCTCTTCAATTCTCATTTTGGGCATCCCGGTTTCAATCGCTTTAGCCATGCCTCCCATTTCTTCGACTTCATCGATAATTTTACCGGCCTCGCGAATAATGCCGTCGGTTAAAGACTCAACGTAATAGGAGCCTGCCAGCGGGTCAATGACATGGCAAATCTGCGATTCTTCCTGAACAACCAGCTGGGTATTGCGCGCAATCCGGGCCGAAAAATCTGTGGGCAAGCCGACGGCTTCGTCGAAAGAGTTGGTGTGCAGCGACTGGGTGCCGCCCAGAGCTGCCGACAGACATTCCAGGGTGGTTCGGACAATATTGTTATAGGGATCCTGGGCCGTCAGGCTCCAGCCCGAAGTCTGGCAATGGGTTCTCAGCATGGTTGATCGCGGATCTTTGGGGTTGAACTGACTGATGATTTTATGCCACAGGAACCGCGCTGCCCGCAGCATGGCGATTTCCATGAAAAAGTTCATGCCGATTCCGAAGAAAAACGACAGTCGCGGCGCAAAGTTGTCGATACCCAGCCCTGCATTAAGGGCCGCCCGAACATATTCCAGCCCGTCAGCCAGGGTAAAAGCAGCCTGCAGCACAGAGTCGGCTCCAGCCTCCATCATATGATAACCGCTGATACTGATGGTATTGTATCGGGGCATGTGGGTCGAACAGTATCCGATAATGTCGGAAACAATCCGTATGGAAGGTTCCGGCGGGTAGATATAGGTATTGCGGGTAAGGTATTCCTTTAAAATATCATTCTGGATCGTTCCGGCAAGTTTATCCTGGCTAACGCCCTGTTCTTCGGCGGCAACAATATACCCGGCTAAAATAGGCAAGACCGCGCCATTCATGGTCATGGAAACCGTCATCTGATCCAGCGGAATCTGATCGAAAAGGATTTTCATGTCTTCAACGGAGTCCACGGCTACACCGGCCTTTCCGATGTCACCGGCGACACGAGGATGATCGGAGTCGTATCCTCTGTGAGTCGCCAGATCAAAAGCGACTGATAGTCCTTTTTGCCCGGCAGCCAGGCATCTGCGATAAAAGGCGTTGGACTCCTTGGCAGTGGAAAAACCGGCATATTGCCGAATGGTCCAGGGCCTTCCGGCATACATGGTCGCTCTGGGGCCCCGCACATATGGTTCCAGGCCCGGAATGGTGTCGATATGGTCCATTCCCGTGAGATCCTCAGCCGTATACATCGGTTTGGCGAGTATGCCTTCAGGGGTGTTCCAGTCTAAGGACTCCAGAGGCTTGCCTCTTAACTCCTTTGTCGCAAGGTCCTGCCATTTTTTAATTTCCGCTTTTTTTGCCATAATCGTTTGCTCCCTTTTAACTCATTTTTCCACAAAACGGATTATTCTAAATTAATCATTACAACTAAGGTTTCGGTGTTCAGGTGTCAGTCGCCTGGTTCAAAGGTTCAACGTTCAAAGGTTCAGATGTTAGAGGGTATAGAACAACAGCCAGAGACCTGACTCTTAAATCCTGAAACTTCTGAACCCTGAACCTCTGAACCCTGATATGATTGATACTTGTCAATAGAAAAATATTATCCGCCTTCGTTTTCATTTTATAGTTTAAAGGAAGTACTCTAATTGATATATTCCAGGTCATTAATAGAGGCGGGA
>Ga0255055_10001105_pt1 | contig 20331 bp, 13 predicted proteins | sample JV7_2_27_MG_FD_188633 | JGI IMG/M metagenome (GOLD analysis project Ga0255055, IMG submission 188633) | Seawater microbial communities from Jervis Inlet, British Columbia, Canada - JV7_2_27 | ecosystem: Environmental > Aquatic > Marine > Inlet | place: Canada: British Columbia | collected...
CTTTGAACCTGAGCTCGTTAGAGCTTTCCCCGCTCCTGCATGATACGCAAGTAGGTCTCTCCGCCGCTCTTGGGGGGCTCGTAAAGCTGGTCTTCGGATTTCTTTATTAATTGAATCGCCTCCACCGGACAGGTAGTTACACACAGGCCACAGCCGATGCATCGATTCAGCGTAATCGTCGATATACCGTCAATCACATCAATGGCCTCCATCTGGCAGCGATCCACACAGGTTTCGCAGCCCGTGCACAGTTCTTCATCCACCTGAGCATAATAATTACTTTGAACAGACTCTGCCGGATTCGGCTGTTTTTTCAACGATCGCAGCATGCCGCAGCAATCACCGCAGCAGCTGCACATTCCGCCCACTTTTTGCGAATTAAACGGCTGCATCACCAGCCCGGCTTCTTCGTTTTTAATGACGATCTGTTTGGCTTCTTCCCTGGTAATATATCGGCCCATGCCATTTTCAGCGTAGTAGTCTGCGTGCGAGCCAAACATAAAACAATTTTCGATGGGTTTGTCACAATCGCCTCCGGCCAGTTTGGTCTGAGTGCGGCAGACACAGTTCGTAATCACAATTTTTTCCTGATTTTCTAGAATCTGCAAAACATCTTCATACGGTGCGATGGGCCAGTTGGCAACAATCTGCCGATTAATGGGTATGGTTCGCATAACCGGTGTTTTGAATGATTGTAAATTTTGTAGAAAGGCCTTTTCGTAATAATCTTCGTTATCCCGCGCAAAGTCCTTACCCATAGATTTTACCTGAAACTCAAATATGCCGACCACGTAAGGCACAGCCGCGTATCGAACCCGGTCGTTTTTTCGCAACCGGAAAAGCAATCCTTTTTTTGCCATCTGTTCCATGAGTTCGGCAACTTCATCCGGGTCCCTTTTTAATCGTTTGGCCACATCGGCCGGTGACTCCATCAAGGGGTGGAGTTGCACAAAAAATTCCGCTTCCTCATTCGTAAACAACTGTTTGAGCAACCGAATTTCTATTTTGCTTTCAGTTTCCGGAAAACCAGCTGCCAGATCATCTAACCGCGACCGCAACCGCTCGTACACATCACTCATATCTTCCCCTCCCAGGACCTTTTTTTAGACAGGATCAACAGGATTATTCAGGATTAATTTTTTTCCTTTCTCACTTCCCGGATGGAAGTGAGAAAACCTAATCCGCCTATAGGCGGAAAATTATTTTTTTTGTAAGTACCATTTACAGGTATATATTTTTGTAGTGCCAATTAGTTGCTTATAACCCTATGAATATGTACACTTTCGCCGAAGGCGATTGGGTTTGGCCGCTCTCATCTGGAGAGCGGCCAAAAGAGAAAATCCAATTAAATCCTGTAAATCCTGTCTAAAATAATATCTAACTAATCTTCTAAATCCTGTCTAAAAGTAAGCTTATACTAGCAAGGCATTTTGTTTGCAACGATCAAAGTCCGTGGCTGTCCAAAAACTCAATAATCGCCTGGTTGACCTCCTGAGGCTTTTCCATCGGCGCGATGTGGCCCGCATCATGAATATGTTTTCGGGCCGTGTTGGGTATGCCGTCTTCTAAAAACCGGGCATATTTAGGCGGTGTCAGTTTGTCGTCTTCAGCAGAAATAACAAGCACAGGAACGCTTATTTCAGGCAGCCTCTCTATCACATTGAACTGATTGCAAGCCTGAAAATCACCATAGGTAACCTCGGGTTTGCATTTGATAAGATCATCCCGGAAAGGTTGGCTTACACTTGCATCCGTATTTTCAGATGATGCATGTTTACAGCTCATTTCTACAAAACCCGTGTAATCTTTTTCAATGGCCTCAAAAATCGCCGGTAAAACCTTGAGCTTGGCACCCGTTCCGATCAGAATGCCACCTTCGAAGCGGTCCGCAAAATCCAGCAGAAGCTGCTGGACGACGGCACCGCCCATGCTCAACCCGCAGGGAATTGCTTTTGACGTATCTATGGCATCCATAAATTCAACCACAGCCCGGGCGTAATCGCCAATCGTATCTTTTCCGTCGTTTCCGCTCCTGCCGTGGCCGGGCATATCAAGTGCCACCGTATTAACCCGCTCAGCCAGGCCTTCCACCTGTGCCTTCCAGAAATGGCCGCTGCCGCCGGAACCGTGCAAGAAGACAATCGTTGTTTTTTCTGCATCCAGCGGCCACCTGCCGGCAATAAATCCAAACCCGCTTATCTCCTTTTCCTCCATCACTCCTCCTAATTTAGTTAAATTGTCTGGTTTTTGTTAAATAGTTAAATCGTTGATTTGTTAAATAATTTGAGATAATCTGTGGATATATTTTTTTAATCCGTGTAATCTGCGTAATCTGCGGATAATTTAATCCCCTAATCAATGAATTCTGCGATTCGGCTTTGAGCTCTATTATCTGCGGTTAATTTCTATTCAAAATTGACCTGCTGTACCCGTTCTTTTTGCTTAATCAGCAGTCGCAGTTCTTCCTGATCACCTTTATTTCGTATGGGTTCCACTTGAGTAACCGATAGATTTTCCGGGTTCAATTTGTATTTCCACTGCATGATGTATCCCGGCACCAGGCCATAGGCGCAACCTCCTGCACCGCAGCAGGAAGAATCCACAATCGCGCAACCGATAAAATACAAAACTTCCCGATTGTTAAATGGCAGGCGGCTTTCCCTGCTCAGAACATAATGCCCGCTGATCGTCCGAATTTCTTCATTTAAAACCGGATGAATAAAATCCATAAGGTCAGCCTGTTCGTCCATCGGTACTCCTTTCAACCCGTGAAGAGTATAGATAAAATGTCAACCTGGTGTCAATTATGTCTGATTTTATTTTAATTTAACCGCACCCGCCCGCCTCTCCTGAGCCCGCCCGGCATTGCCTGAGGCGCAGCCGATGGCGGACGTGGCGGCTCGCGACCCGCCCGCAACGCCTTGCTTGCATGGCGGGCGTGGTGGCGGGCAGGCGAGAAGTGAGAAAGAAAAAAAAATAATCCTAATTATCCTGTTAATCCTGTCTAAAATTTTAAAAAGAAAAAAGCATATTAAATCTGTGGCTAATTACACTTAGCGGCTTTGCGTGAGACCCGTCAATCGCGATTTGCAAAAAAACTGACACCTGTTGTGCAAAATGCGACAAAACTCAACGTAAAGCCGGTTTTATTCAACCTGAAGATCCCATAACTAACTGAAATGATATAATTAAAACTGAAACTTTAAAATTGGTCTGGTTCTTGCTACATATGTAGTTGAGGCTTATAGGCAGAACGAAAAATGAGTGTAGATAAAAGGAAATGGAAAACTTAATTTTTATTGGAATTGTAATTGTGGGGTTACTCGCTTTTTTGTGGATGGCCCCCGACCGCAGCCCGGATCAGGACGAGTAGGTTTCTGGCTTCTGGTCGCTGGTCACTGGTTACTGACAAGCAGCGAGAAGCCAGCGGCCAAAACGCTGACACCTGAAACCTGACACCCACCTGCGCGGCCGTAGCCGCTACGACGCGGTGAAGGCCCGAACCCAAGACCTTTACCCTCTGTTATTACAAATACTGTCCGCCATCATAAAAAACATCCCCCGGAACTTGGGCGACATTTCCTTAAACCGAAATCCCAATGCCACGAGCTTTTTCTTTTTCCAGGTAAAGTCCCGGCTCCAGACAATGTTTCCGGAAACCTTCAGGGCCAGCTCCTCCTTTGGCAAGCTTATTTCGATTTTAGCGGTTTTAACGTTTTTATAAATCGATGAAATGCTTTTATATTTACCGTCCAGAATTACACATAATCCGCCGATGGAAACATCCTTGGAATACCCGTCCAGGATCAAGGGCTCGTTTTTGTTGCCATTCATAAAAAGCTGCAAATTAATTTTTAACGGCAGCTGATGCCGACCGATCTTTCGGATCGTCCGGACACCGTTGCCTTTGCCGGATTGCTTGCGGGCCTTATACAGATCGATCAATTCCAGCTCGATGTCGGGATACTTTTTACAAATCTTCATCAGATTAGATTTTGTTATTCTGAGCAGCTCGGTCCGGGTGGTTGTTTCGATATAGGATTTCGATGTGACTTTATCCTTGAAAGGGTAAATATCACCGAAAAAATAATTTTCGTTAAGATAGGACGCCCTTTTGCGGTAGAGTGTATCGTCTTGCTTTCTTAGCGGCAGAAAAATCGTTTCTCTCAGGCTGCCGGAAACAATAAAGAAAAGATCTTTTTCTTGCTCGCCTGTTTTTTTAACCATCTTCCCGGGGGTTACATTTACTCTCATAAGCTTGGAGACAAATGCCACCATTTCCTGATAGGTCAACCGCTGGAAAAACGATTCAACCGGCGATTCATAGTAATTGCCCCCGTGCAGAGTGGAGTAAAAAAGCCGGGCCTCCTTGGGAGAAGGCGATTTAATTCTCCACTGCAGCAATTTGGAGTCAATAGCCTGCAATATTTTGCCCGCATCCATAAAGAGCTGGGCGGCTTTATCATAAGATTTGGCAGCCTCAGCCGGGTGCTTTTTCTTGATCAATAGATCAGAGTGGGCCTTGTGCAGCGCCGGATCATTGGGGAAAATCTTAAGAATGCTCTTAAATTCTTCGATTGATTTGATCGAGATAGAACCTTCTGTAATTTGCTCGGCAATGCTGATGTGACTGCTTGCACTCTGTTTCATTTTATAATTTCGTGTATGCCTGGTTAAGTATTTCGGTATTAAAAAATGAATTACCCCTTTTGATTATCGGTACTGCCAGCGAAAAATTTGAGGCAACCTCAAAATTTTCAGCACATTAAGAAGGTCAAACGCATGGTCCATAGCTCATAAAAAAAGGTTTCAGGTGTCAGGTGTCAGGGCACTACGTGTCATACCGAAACATGAAATCTATCTGGGACCGCTTCCAGCCCATAGGCTTCAAGGCCAACGGTAGGCCCTCCGGGCCAAAGACTGACACCTGAAACCTGACACCAAACAACTGGTTGAACCCCTGAACCCTGAACCTCTGAAAGGTGAATATTCCTAAAGTTTTTCGAATTTTAAGCCGATATCATATGATGGGTCGAAGGGATACGCTTGCCAACTAACCACTTTTCGACTATCCTTTATATAATTTAAGTATCTCTCACCCGAGTCATGCCCGCCCGGGGCATGTTGCTGTTAAGGGGGACAGCATGGCCAAAAAACGGCGAATCCGGAAAAAAATGACCAAAGGCTTCGGCTTTTGTGTTTTGGCCGGTCTGATTTTTTTGATTTTACCCCTGGCCTGTAATGGGCAGAATGATAATAACCTGAAATCAAATAAAAAAACAACAGAATCCGGTATTAAGAAAGCGGATCAGGCCGGAATTGCGCAGCCGCAAGCACAGCAACACGAATATGTACCGCATGAAGTCCTGGTAAAATTCAATCCCGACACAAATCCGGAAACCATTGCGCGCATTCAGGCAGAACTCAAACTGGAAAAGGTTCGAGAATTTCGCAGCCCCAACCTGTTTTTGATGAAAATTACCGACGGCACAAGCGTTGAAGCGATCATAGAAAAATTAAAAACATATGAAGAGGTAAAAAACGCAGAACCCAATTATGTGGTCAAGGCAAATCAATAAAATTAAAGGGAACCCGGCAGCACGGTTCGCAAAGAAATCGTGCTGGATAATCGCAGCCCTCTGCATTCTGGCAGCCGCATCGGCTCCGGCTGCAGCGGATGCAGAACGTCCGCAGCAGGACCCTTTATATCCGGCTTTTGTTCCCGGTGAGCTTCTGGTAAAATTTCGGCCCGAAGTGCGCCGGGAAGCATCCGCGGAATATCAGAAATGGTTTAATATTTCCACCCGGCGAACCTTTGCCATTAACGGCTACCAGCATGTGAAGCTTCCCGAAGGCGTTGACGTCGATGAGGCCCTGGAGCTTTACATAGAAGACCCGGATGTGGAACATGCCGAACTCAACTACATTGTGTATGCCGATATCACCCCTCCGGATGACACCCATTTTAATCGGCTATGGGGTCTGCATAACACCGGTCAGAATGTAAACGGCACAAACGGTACCAGTGGTGCCGACATCGACGCCCTGGAGGCCTGGGATGTGACCCCCGGCAGCAGTGACGTGGTGGTGGCGGTCATCGATTCCGGGGTGGACGTTAACCATCCGGACCTGGCGGCCAACATATGGACCAACCCCGGTGAGATTCCCGACAACGGCATTGATGACGACGGCAACGGCTATATCGATGATGTCAACGGATGGGATTTTTATATCGACGATAATGATCCCCGCGATGCCAACGGCCACGGCACCCATGTGGCCGGAACAATAGCGGCGGTAGGCGATAATACTGCCGGCGTTGCCGGTGTCAGCTGGTCGGCTAAAATTATGGCCCTGCGGTTTTTAGATGCCTGGGGCAGCGGCACGACAGTCAACGCCATCGCCGCCATCGAGTATGCCAACGACATGGGCGCGGATGTGATCAACAACAGCTGGGGCGGCGGCGGATTCAGCACCTCCCTCAAGACAGCCATCGATGCGTCCGATGCGGTGGTCGTTTGCGCGGCCGGAAACAACGGCAGAAACAACGACAGCATTGCGCACTATCCGTCCAGCTACAACAGCACCAACATTATCGCGGTAGCAGCCAGCAATCAGGATGACACACTGGCGTGGTTTTCAAATTACGGCGCCGTATCGGTGGATGTGGCCGCACCGGGCACCAATATTTACAGCGCCGAACCGGGGCGCGCGACGGTCTGGGAAGATGATTTTGAAGACAACGACATCAGCGACTGGACTACCGGCGGCACCAACGACACCTGGGACACGACAAACGAAGAAGCTTTTTCAAGCACCTATTCACTGACCGACAGTCCGGGAGCAAACTACCTGAACAACACCAATTCCTGGGCACATTCCCCGCGAATCGATCTGGCCAATCACACGGCGGCCAAACTGGAATTTAAAATATACGGCAACGCGGAGCTGTGGTTTGATGTTTTGTGGGTTGAGGCATCCACCAACGCGGTGATCTGGAAAGCGGTCAACCTTCAGTTACCGGGAGATCCGACTTTATACAACGGGGTTACCGGAGAGTTTGTCTCCTGGACGACCATCATCGCAGATATAGAAGCCTATGATGATAAAAGTACCGTATATGTCAGATTTCGCCTGGTCAGTGACAGTATTATCTTTGAAGACGGATATTACATCGACGATGTGAAAATTACCGCGGCTTCATCATCCTACAGCGGGGATGAATACACATTTAAACAAGGTACCTCAATGGCCACACCCCATGTGGCCGGGTTGGCTGCGCTGCTAAAAGCGCACAATCCTTCTCTGTCCAACATCCAGATCAAAGCCGCCATTGAAGACAGTGTTGATTTCAAAGCAGCTTTAAACAACAGAGTGGCAACCGACGGCAGGATTAATGCTGCCGCAGCCCTGGCAGCCCCGCAAATATCAAATGTCCAGGTCAGCTCCATCACCGAAACTACGGCGGTTATCACCTGGACCACCGATATACCAGGCGACAGCCAGGTGCAGTACGGCACTGCCAGCAACAGCTGGGGAAGTTACCCCAATACGACAATAGATGCGGCAATGGTGACCAGCCACAGCGTAACGTTCAGCGGCCTCTCGCAGCAAACCGATTACTATTTCATGGTCGGGTCAACCGATGAGTACGGCAACGGCCCGGACAATAAAGCCGGGGACAGCAACCCCACGGTCGAAGACACTTTCACCACTCGGGATCCCGATCCGCCGTCTATTGTGGAATTCCCGGTCATCAATTTTGCCGCCGATACGATGACCATCACCTATGACGAACAGAATATGCAGGCTGCCGACGATGAGGATAATTACAGTTTCGGCCCGGCTATGACGTTCGTCACCGTCAATCCCGCAGACGATGATATCGCCGACCTCGGAAACTCAGTTTTTAGGCTCTCCATGAATTCGATCTGGAGCTATGAGGTTTTTACCCTCACGGTGAGCAATATTACCGATTTGGCCGGCAACCCGGTGACACCTGCCGGCATTAAAATAAACGATAACGATAACGACAGCATGGCCGATGACTGGGAAACCGAAAACGACCTGAACACAGCGATAGATGACAGCGCCGCCGATCCGGATAGCGACGGCTACACCAATTTCCAGGAATACGAGGCCCGCACCAATCCGCGCAGTGCGGCATCGGCCCCGTTGATCATCCAGGACACCATCCCCAATCATAATGCCGGTATCACCGATACCCAGCGGGTGCCGAACAATACCTCCTTTGCCGCTCTAATTGAGTCCACCCACGGCATCAATATCAATAACGATGCCAGCATCGAGCTTACCATCAATGATGACACCCGGATCTTTAGTCGCGATCTGGGCGACGCTTCCGTTCGAGTGGTTAAGCTGACCAACGATGATGACAGCCAGGTTACCCAACTCTGGGTCGTTTATGACCGCAGCGAGGATGGCGCATATGGTCCGACTTATTCGTATGACAGCAATGTCAACATTAAAGTCGACTCCACCGATGTTATGGCCAACGACATGATCCAGGCCAGTATCGATTTTAATGTCGAAACCTTAGCGGAGCACGACGACGCGCAAAATTCTGAATCCGTGCCGGACAGCAGCAGTGTCGGCGGGGGTGACCCGGACCTGGGTGGCGCCCTGGACGACGGCATCAAGGTCGACAGCGGTGCCCTGGATGGTGCCAAGGTCATTTTCGACAGCAGCGAACTGCAAACCCCGGCGTTCGGGCCCACGGATGAAATTCCGCCGGTAAATCTAACCGGCGTCAGCGGCGTGGCAGTGCCCATGAACCTGCAGCCGCCCACCGTGTTCGATACCCCGGTAAAAATATTAATCCCCTGCCCCGGTTGTGCGGATGTCAGCAGTCTCAACGTTTATTATTACAACGGCAGCAACTGGGCGCTGGCCTGTGATACGGCCGGAAACGTACAGCCCGGCGGTGACGGCTGGATGGTGCCCGGCTCACGCGTTAATCACAATGAAACCGACCCGGCCACCATCGAAATCCAGGTCTATCACTTCTCGGGTGCCCAGGCCGGATCGTTTGCCGGCGGAGGAGGCGGCGGTGGCGGCGGTAGCGGCGGCTGCTTCATTTCCGCTGCCTCACACGGCTCGCTGATTAAACACATGTTTCTCTACATCCTGATCAACCTGGCGCTCATCGGTTTGGGCACCTACAGCATCAAAAAAATCATCAGGAAGCAATAAAACAAAAAAAAGCAGAGTCATTTTTTATGACCCTGCCTTTGTATTAAATTAACCTCACCCGCCTGCCTCGCCTTGCTCGCATGGCGGGCGTGGTGGCGGGCAGGCAGGTGTCAGCGTTTTGGCCGCTGGCTTCTCGCTGCTGGCCAGTAACCAGTGGCTCGTAACGGTTTTTACTTATTTTTGCGCCAGCGCGCGTGCGTGATGCCGTGCTTTTGAATGCGGTAGTTTAGAGCACGGGGGGTCAGGCCGAGTTCTCTGGCAGCGTCTTTCTGAATCCACAGGTTTTTCTCGAGCGCACGATAGATGAGCTCCTTTTCTTCTTGACTTGAAAGCCGAAGATGCTTCGAGGGGGGTGGTGCCGCCGGCCATTCGCTGATCTCCGGAAGAGAAATATGCACCGCCTCGATGGTCGGGCCGTCGGTCAGGAAAATGGCTCTCTCGATGGCATTGGACAGCTCTCGTATGTTTCCGGGCCAGGGGTAGGTCTTAAACAAAACCAGAACTTCGGGAGACAGGGTATCGACTAACTTATTTTCCCCCCGAGACAGTCGGCCCAGCATATGGTATGCCAGCGGTTCGATGCATTCGCTGCGCCCCCGAAGCGGCGGCATGTGGATTCGCAGCACGTTGACCCGATAATACAGGTCTTCACGAAATTTTCCTTCCCGTACCAGGGCTTCGATGTCGCGGTTGGTGGCCACGATGATCCGTGTGTCAACGCGGATGGTTTTGCTGCCGCCCAGGCGCTCAAAGGATTTATCCTCCAGCACCCGCAATAGACTGGCCTGCAAATCAAAGCTGAGTTCGCAGAACTCATCCAAGAAAATCGTGCCGCCGTGGGCTTGCTCAAAACGTCCGACGCGACTTTTATCCGCACCGGTAAATGCGCCTTTTTCGTGGCCAAAAAGCTCGCTTTCCATTAACGTCTCCGGAATATTGGCGCAGTTCACCTTGATAAACGGTTTGTTCCGTCGGGGGCTGTTGAAGTGAATGTTTCCGGCAAGAAAACTTTTCCCGGTTCCGGTTTCTCCGGTCATTAAAACGATGGAGTCGGTTTGAGACAGCCGCTTGATGCTGTCCATGACCTCCTTCATGGCCGGGCTGACGGCAATAATGAGGTCATGGTCATAAACCACGTCCTGCTGGCGCCTTAAGTAATCGATTTCATTTTTCAGACTGCGATTTTCAAGGGCCTGATTAATGGAGAGGCGTACTTTTTCAGCCACAACGGGTTGAGTGATATAATCAGTAGCCCCGGCTTTAATGGCCTTTACGACCAGTTCCGCATCACGTAAAGGTCCGGTGACAATAATGGGAGTCAGCGGGGTGAGCTGGTGAAGCGTTCGGATGATATTTTCCAGATCAGATTCTTCATCGCCGAGATCGAAGATGACAGCGCTGAAGGCATCTTTTTTTATCTGCCCGGCGGCATCAAGGATATTTGGGGCTATACTGATGTGATAATTGGAAGCCAGGGCCTCGGCAAGCTGGCGGACCCCGTTTTCAACATCTCCGATAATGATGATCCGCGTCGGTTTTTCGGTTTCAGTTTTTGGCACTACAGTTCCTGTTGATGAGTTTTATTGGTTTTTATCAAATCTCACATGGAAGATGATTATTGTCTATTTTATTACTTAGACAGGATTAACAGGATTATTAGGATTTTTTTTCCTGGATCACTTTCCGGAAGAAAGTGATCCAACCCAATCCGCTTTCAGCGGAAAATTAATTTCTTTAATAAATACCATTTACCGGTATATATTTTTGTAGTGCTGATTAATTACCTACAAACTTATGAGTATGTTCCCTTCGCCGGAGGCGATTGGTGTTTGGTCGCTCTCTTCCGGAGAGCGGCCAAAAGAGAAATCCAATTAATCCTGTAAATCCTGTCTAAAAAATTCCCAATTAGTCTGCCTAACCAAACCAATTAAACTATTTTCTGAAGCCTAGAGCGTTTGATGCCATCGCCAGGCTGTACCGATGATATCATCGATATCGGCATACTGAGGTTTCCAGCCCAGCTCCTTTATGGCTTTTTCATTGGAGGCGATCAGCACCGGTGGATCGCCCGCCCTTCGATCGGAATTTTCGACGGCAATATTTTTCTCGGTGATTTTGCGGGCGCGCTCTATAACCTCCAGCACAGAAAATCCCTGACCGTTTCCAAGATTGTAGACACTGCTGTCCGCTCCGCCCGTTAATCGCTGCAGGGCCAGGATATGGGCCTGGGCCAGGTCGGTAACGTGAATGTAATCCCGGATGCAGGTGCCGTCCGGTGTGCCATAATCGGTGCCAAACACCTTAATCGCTTTGCGTTTTCCGGCAGCAGCATCGAGCACCAGCGGAATTAAATGCGACTCGGGATCATGATCTTCGCCGACTTCCGCATCCGGGTCTGCTCCGGCGGCGTTAAAATAGCGCAGGCTTATATATTTCAATCCATAAGCGGTCTGATAGTCTCGCAGGATTTCTTCGATCATGCGTTTTGTCTTACCATAGGGATTGATGGGGTTTAAGGGATGGTCTTCGTCAATGGGTGTTTTCTGAGGATTGCCGTAAGTTGAACAGGTTGAAGAAAAAACAAAGTATTTGATGTTATTTTCCAGGACGGCATGCAGCAGCTGGATCGTGTTGCCCAGGTTATTTTCATAGTACTTTAAGGGATCTTCAACCGATTCCCCCACATAAGCGTAAGCCGCAAAGTGCATCACGGCATCTATTTTATACTGACTGAGGCATTCTTTTAAATGCGCCGGATCGCCCACATTGCCTTGGAAGAATTCTCCCCACCTGACAAAATCTTTATGCCCGTATACCAGGTTATCGATTGTTATGGGGTGAAATCCCTTTTTGGACAGCTCTTTGCAGCAATGGGAGCCGATGTACCCGGCACCGCCGGTAACTAAAATATTCATAGCAGTGTCTCTACTCTGATGTCATTTTAGGATTTTATTTTCTTCCGCAGAGTATACAAGGCTAAACAGGCTCAAAGCTGAACGCTAAAAGCCAATCCACAGATTTCATTGAATTTGTGATTTAAATTTGAATTCCCCGCTGCTTGCAGCGTGGGATGAATCTGAAATATGAATTTTCCTTATCATCGGCGCAACGCAGTGAAGCCGACGTGATACCCCGTAACTTGCTGCGGGGAGAGTTCATTAATCCACAGATTCCGCAGATTTCCACAGATGTATTTTATTATCCGCAGATTACACAGATTAACGCAGATTATTATCTTTACTATTGCTTTAATTAATTTTTAAATCTGTGGAATCAATAGAATTATTTTTTTATTTATATTTTACTAATCTGTGTAATCTGCGAAATCTGCGGATTTATTTTTTTATATTTTTTTTTGGCCTGTGTAATCTGCGGATAAATTTAACTTTTGAATTTCTCTGTGAACTCTGTGCGCTCTGTGGTGAATAAGCCTCATAAGTCACTTTCTATATGAAACCTTTTTGCTGGAGAACGAGTATGATCTGGCGGGCAGCCTCATCCGGTGTCATATTGGTGGTATCGATACGCACCTCGCAATTTTCAGGTACTTCGTAAGGGTCGTCGACGCCGGTGAAGCCTTTGATCAGCCCGGCTCTGGCCTTGGCATACATGCCTTTGCGGTCCCGTTTTTCACACACTTCAATGGGTGTGGACACATGCACCTCGATAAAGCCGCCATAGCCTTCGATGGTTTTACGTATTTCCCTGCGGGTGGACGCATACGGTGCAATCGGGGCGCAAACGGCAATGCCGCGGTTTTTTGTAATCTCGCTGGCAACAAAACCGATGCGCTGGACGTTAATATCCCGGTGCTCTTTGGAAAAGGTCAGCTCGCTGGACAAATTGTGCCGCACGATGTCGCCGTCCAGCAGGCTTACCGGACGATTCCCTATTTCCAGGAAACGCGCATAGAGCACTTTGGCAATGGTGGACTTTCCGGCACCGGAAAGGCCGGTCAGAAAAACCGTCAATCCCTGTGAGCGCGGCGGCGGATAAGCCTTTTGAAGTTCTTCGACAACTTCGGGAAATGTGGCCCAATCCGGTATTTTGCGGCCGGTACGGATGCGTTCTCGAATATCCGAACCTGAAAGCGAAATAAACTGCGTGCCCTCCGCTACCTGATCGGCACAGCGGAATTCATCTTCAAAGGGCAGATAGACCATCTCGGTAAAAGGCAGGACCGTTAAACCGATCTCTTGGCTGTGTTCTTCGGTCAGTTTGCAGGCTTCGTCACTTTTATAATAAGGATTGCCGTTGCAATCGAGGCCGGGACCGGCATGATCCCGGCCGGTGATAAAATGAGTGCAGCCATAATTCTTGGCAACGATGGAATGCAGCAGGGCTTCCCGGGGACCGGACATGCGCATGGCCAGAGGCAGCAGGTTCAGCAAAAAGGTATCCGGGGGATAGTGCTCCGCAACCCGCCTATAGCAGCGCACCCGGGTGAAGTGATCAAAATCGCCGGGCCTGGTCATACCGGCAATCGGCAGCAGCAAAAGATTGGCATTGGCATCGCGCATGGCATTAATCGTCATTTCAAACTGGGGGCGGTGAATCGGGTTGCGGGTCATAAATGCCGCCATGCGCTTCCAGCCGAATTTTTTGAAATTTGACCGAATTTCAGCCGGGGTCATGCGAAGCTGCTTAAAATCAGAATGAAGCGGCGGGCTTAAAACTTCGAGTTTGCCGCCAATATAGTAATCGCCGGCGACATTAAGCAGATAATCGGTTTCCGGGTGGGTTTTATCAAGCGTGCCACAAATCAGCCTGGCCTCCTTTTCGCGCTCAACCGGCCAGATATCTTCGATATGCATAACCGCAAGCAAATAGCCTTCCGGATCCCGCAGGGCGACAGACTGACCGGCTTCAAGGCTGCGGGCCTGAAGCTCGCCGACATCCATGCAAATCGGAATCGGCCACAGGACATCATTTTGAAGCCGCATGCGGTCAAGGACGGATTCATAATCGGAGCGGATCATAAAGCCTTTCAGCGGTGAAAACCCGCCTGTTGCCAGCAGTTCCAGATCGCACATCTGACGTTCATTTAAGGTAATATCCGGCAGGTTGAGGGCGATTTCCTTTAACAGAAGGGCGCGTTTTTCATCCACACATAGATCTATCAGCTCACCACCGTGCGGCATAACACTGCTTGTATCATTCATTCTGACTTCTCCAAACATACTCCGGTTATTGCGATATTCTAAAATTTGAATCGCTGTTATATGCTTTTATTCGCCCTCAAGGCAAGAATTAAAAAATGAGCGTTTCAAATTTTAAAAAATGGGGACCATTTATTATTTTTAAGGAATTCTATCGTTTTTAATTTTTTAAATTTGAAACCCTTTGGTCTTCGCTTTCAGCTTCGACCTAACAAGTCGGGATTGCGGATCTTACCGCACCTCCCCGCAAACGGGATCTTCGAACGGCGTCAGATGCCGTCCCGCATAGGTAACTATAGCGGAACGCCATCTTTCTTGTATCTACGGCAACCTCGACAATCGCTCAATTTAGGTTTGATTAATCTACTAGTATACCAAAATTAATCTAATAAATACAGAGGTTAATAGTGGTGTCGGTGGTCAGAGGACAGAGGTCAGATTGCAGAAGACACAATACGGAGCAGTGGGGACAGGAATATAAGACAATAAACTAAAAATTTAAGGTGGGAGCGGCTTTCAGCCGCGATTAGAGTTTTGAACCTTTGAACCTTATGCTGACATCTGACACCTGAACACTGAAACCTAATTATTCCTGACACCTGCCTGCCCTGCTAAATTTTTTCCTAGAAAAACTGCAAAATGCAATTAGCTGAGGTTCAAAAAAATCTTAATAACCAAAAAGTAATTCAAATCCAGCTTCTGTAATTAAATATTCAAAGACATGCCAGGCGTATATTGTTAATCGAGAACCGCGTTTTGCTCGCGGGCTGTGCGCTGGGTCTGATCCGGCAAAAATTGTGTTACTCACCCGGTTGCCGCGGTGCGGGAATTTGCGGGGATTGGCTGAAAATGACAACGTTAAATAAATTCGCGATATCCGCTGAACCTCTTCTGTTACTGCTGATGGAGATTCATTCCATAAAGTTTGTTTTACTAGCGTGTTTTAAATCATACGGACTAGTTATACAAAATTATAAATTCTAGTTATAAATTAGCGATCATAATTCTGAAAAAAAGGCTTTTTGAGTGTTTTTAATAAAATTTTCAAAAATCACTTTAAAATATTATATCCAGTAACTTACTAATATCGCAGTGTTTTTATAAACTTCCTCATCGGCTTTTTTTCGTTGAGGATCTATGCTGTGGTTTTGAATAAAATCTTGGCACCTGTTTTGCTATATTCAACACAAAGTTTAGCCACGGACCCACACACCCGCCCGGCATTGCCTGAGGCGTAGCCGATGGCGGACGTGGGACAGACACAGACATTTTTAAAATAAATAATCTGCGTTAATCTGCGTAATCTGTGGATAGAAAAGGGCTCGAAAAGGCAAACCGCCTGAAAAGGTGGGACGCAAAGCCACTGGCCTTAATCCTGGGGGAAGGAAAGGCAGCAGGGTTGCCGGGCGAGAAACCCGTCGTCGCGAGATGCTATGACGCGGCGCTGGGGCAGCACTTCTTGTTGAGTGCATCTCGGTCGGTTTTGATGTATCTCAACGGAGGTGTTGCTGTGCATTTATTAGTATCTGTAATTAAAATAGTCCGTAGGTGTTTGGGGTATAGTTCTCGTCAATCATTACCTTTTAAGAACTGGCTCCAGGCTCAAGACTCAAGGCTCATAAGAAAGGTTTCAGGTGTCAGGTTCCAGGTGTCAGGCGTTAGGCGTCGCGCGTCAGGCAGGATTCCTCAGTCCTCAGTTCTCAGCCTGCCCAGTGGAATTCTGCGAAGCAGACCCGCTATTATGCAGGGATTCCACCGGGGTCCTCAGCACTCAGTCCTTATCACTCCGCACCTACTTTTTTTCTTAATCCCTTTGTTCCTTGCGCTATTCGCTCTGCCGTTATCTGGCGCGCATGCGGCATCTGTCGATCTCGCGTGGGATCCAAATACGGAGCCGGAACTGGCCGGATATAAAATCTACTGGGGCACATCCAGTGGTAATTATACCTCCAGCAAGGATAACTTCAGTAAGACGACCTGCACGATTACGGGATTGGATGAAGGCAAGACTTATTATTTCGCTGCCACCGCCTATGATGCCGACAGGAACGAAAGCGGCTATTCCAATCAAATATCTTTTACGGTGCCGTTCGGCGACTCGGACGGCGACGGGGTTCCGGATAATGAGGACGCATTCCCGTTCGATCCGGGAGAGACAACCGATACGGACGGTGACGGCATCGGCAATAACGCCGATAAAGATGACGACAACGACAAAATGCCGGATGCGTGGGAGCTCCAGTACGGTTTTGACCCGTTAAAAGACGATGCATCCGACGATAGGGATGGAGACGGCCTCAGCAATCTGGATGAATATTATGCCGGCACCGATCCGGTGGTTCCCCAGGACAACTTTGAACCCGATGCTCCCGCATTGATGACGCCTGCCAATCAGCAGGTCGTGGAATTAACCCCGGCACTGAAAACAGATCAATTTTTTGACCCCGATTCCGGCGACTTCCATTCCGCAACGCAGTGGCAAATTTACAGGGAATCCGACAATGTCCTTATTTTCGACATCACCAGCGAATATTCGCTGACCGAGCTGGAAGTGCCCAAGCTGATCTTAGGCGGGAACGCAGACTATATCTGGCAGGCCAGATTTTATGACAACCACGGCACGCCGTCTCAATGGTCCGGCAGCGGATCATTTTCCACCGCGGCCGACCCTGATGACACCAACAGCAACGGAATACCCGATGCGCAGGAGGTAGATACACCTTCCGACCTGGATGGTGACGGAAAATGGGATTCAAATCAAGATACGATAAAATGTGTAAAAACCGGGGACGGCAAAGCACTGGGCATCAGTTTTAAAGACGCCAGCAGCGTTGTCGAAATCGAATCCATATCAGCCGAAGAAGATAACGGTGCTGAAATTTCCGCAAATGCCACAAGCACCCCCAATTATTTTCCGTTTGGATTGATCAATTTTAAACTCATCATGGACCAGCCCGGGGATCAGGCCGAAATCACCGTCTATTTTTCTGAGCCTGCACCGCAGGGCGGCCGCTGGTTTAAATATGATCCCATCGAGGCGACCTGGACGGATTATTCCACCCAGACCGATTTTAGTGCGGACAGGCAATCCGTAACGCTTTATCTTGTAGACGGCGGCGAGGGAGATGCCGACGGTACTGCAAACGGCATCATTGTCGATCCGTCGGGGGTGGGCGTTTCATCTTCCTCAATTGACTCCTCCTCTGGATCCTCCGCTTATGAAAATATTCTCAGTGCCGCGGGATGTTTCATCACAACGGCATCCTCGCGCAGCCGGGGAAAGCAGGCAGGGCCTGTCTGGAATGAAATTCGCGGCCGGGAGCTGGCCATCATGCTGGTGCTATTGGGGCTGCTCAAAGGTCTGACCATCGTGTTAAGGAGGACCAAACAGCGGTGGGAAGAAACCCAGCGCCGCTATGAGATGTATCATGAGCGCGGCACCAGATTCATTGCAAGTGATATAATAAAGGTTCAAGGCGCACGGCACAAGGTGCACGGTACAAGGCCCTGATCGAATACTGTTAAATTGGTTTGATTGGTTCAATTGGTTCGATTTAAGAAGCCAATACAGCCAATGAGACAAATAAAACTAATTCAACGAGGTGTTTTTTATTCCGAATTCCAATTATCTTGTCTAATAAAGAATCTCAATCCACACATAAGAATTATCATTCCCACGATAAGACTCAAAGGCCAGGAAGCAGACCTCGAATCCGGGCTCACCGAATCGACAAAACAACTCACAAAAACAACAGCTCCGCTGCGGCTCTCTCCAGGTGGTCTGTCTTCTTCTTCCCGCGTGCCGTCGGAGGATGCGAAAACAACCGTCTGGGTGCCTGAAAAATGATACACCTGTACTTCGATCAATGCCGGGCTTGACTCCGTATGATTGACCCGGGAGCCCGGCACCATCCACCCTTCCCCGCCGGGCAAGACATTGCCCTCGGCATCCGCAGCCGGCAGCCATTGGGTGCCGTCATGATATGCCAGGCCCACTGAAAGAATATCCGCATCTTCGGGGACCGGGACAAACAGCTTGACCGGTGTATCAAACACCGTGTGCGGGGCCAGATTAACGGGCATACCGACGGCTTCAAGGCCTTCTATGTTGACTTTTTCGATTTCACCCTGAGACCCGAATTGCGGTGTCAGTGGCTCATTGCTGTTATACATGACCCTGGCACCGGCAAGTTCCCCTTCCACCACCTGGATGCCGGCATCGTGATTGCCGCCAGAATCCGGATCGACCGCATAAATTTCTTCGGTTTTCGGCCGATTTTGTCGGGAAGCAGCTCGCTGGGCAGCCGATTCAATTTTAAATTCAAATGCCGCCGGCTGCAGGATATTGTCCGCCACATCCTTTATCTCTACCTTTATATATATATGGGAATTATGCTGATAATTTGAGGGCATATAAGGCTCCAGGAGACGGTCATAAACCGCCCACAGGGAGGTGGCCTGATCATCTTGCTCGTCAATGAGTTTTACCACCCGAACGGTATCGAAACGCAGGTCGCGTATGTAGGGTACGTGAAATCCGTCATCAATGGTAAACCGGATGGCATCTGCCGAGTTGAGATCAATGCCGTGAACCGATCGGATCAAGACTGCAAAACCGGTTTCACCGGGCACGCGGGCAGCGTTCACAATTCCGGCATCCTCCTGAGGAATGGAATCTCGAATTTCGATCGGCGCGGAAAGAACCTTAAACGGATTGCTGCGGGCCTGATACTCCTGAAGATTTGAAAAGCCGTCGCCGTCATGATCCGGCAACGCGTCGGCAATCAGGATGTCCAGGCCGTTTTCAGCCTCCCAGTCATCGGCCATGCGGTCGCGGTCGCCGTCATTGATGAATACGGGAGCAGGATCAATTGCATTGCCGGCCCTATCAGTTATGCCGCTCATCGAAAGCCTGATGATTTCATGCTGCGGAACCGACTTCAGGGCAAGCTGATAGGTGAAATCACCAATTTGGACAATATCATCCACCCCGCCTGGGGTTTTAAAATTTAACGAGGGGCTGAAGCGGTAGTTTTTTTCCCGGAACGCATTCTTAAGATTGGATTCATTGAAGCGAATCGAGATGGAATTTTCATCGATTTCGGCCGCGAAAACCCGGGGAGGCGTGGCGTCATAGGCGCCGGTTATTGAAGCCGATCGAATACTCTCCTGGACGGCCCATATAGTGACCGGGCCCACGTTGTGAGTTGAGAAATCAAGGTTAATAAATAAAACCAGAAGTGCAGCCCACAGAAAGCCCCAAAACAGGGCGTAAAATTTCGATGACTTTTTCAAAACAGTAAAAATCATCCCTGGCCCCCCTGATAATTATCTACACGCTAAATCCTGTATTAAAAATGCATTTGTCTTCGTACTATATAATTTAATGTCCTGTAAAGAATATTCAATGATCTGCTATATATGTAGATCAAAAGGTTCAGGGTTCAACGTTCGGGCTTCAGAAGTTCAGGTGTCCCTCCTTCGCCTTTAAGGCTACGGCGGGCAGGCAGATGTCAGGCAAAATGATTTTGGATTTTGGAATGCGGAATTTGGATTGAACATAAAAGAATAATGTTTGAGATAGAGGGTTCCATTGGAGGCGTATTGTGCATTTTCAGTTTCATCCCGCCGTCGCACAGTTTCCGTCTTCGTTAAAACTTCGCCGGACAAGATGGCGCTGTAAATCTGGAAACTAAAAATGAAAAAATATCCAAATGAACTACCCCGCAGCAGAGCTGCGAGGTATCAAAATGAATTTTTATCTTATTAACCCCGATGCAGAGCATCGAGGAATTCTTTTGATTAATCCTGCTTGCCTCGCCGAAGCTTGAGCGAAGGCGGGTAAATCCTGTCTAAAAGAGATTAAAAAAGGAAGGATTTTTATTTATAAAGAATCTTGAATTTAACGCCGGCACCGTTTGGGGAGATTCTGGCTATTTCTCCGGTTACCAGATGAGTT
>Ga0255055_10001106_pt1 | contig 20320 bp, 19 predicted proteins | sample JV7_2_27_MG_FD_188633 | JGI IMG/M metagenome (GOLD analysis project Ga0255055, IMG submission 188633) | Seawater microbial communities from Jervis Inlet, British Columbia, Canada - JV7_2_27 | ecosystem: Environmental > Aquatic > Marine > Inlet | place: Canada: British Columbia | collected...
CAGCCATTGGAATTTTCTTTGCTGGAGTATCTGATGCGCAATGCCGGCAGAGTGGTTTCCAAAACCATGATTATGGAACATGTCTGGGATTATTATTTCGATCCCCAGACCAACGTGGTTGAATCACGAATTTACAAGCTACGGGAAAAAATAGACAAAGAATTTCCCACCAGGCTGATTCATACGGTGCGCGGAGTGGGTTATGTTCTTAAAGAAGATAAATAGCATTCGTCATACGCTGGCGTTCCGCCTTACCCTCTGGTACGCAGGTTTATTTATGCTGACCTCCTGCGTGGCTTTTCTCTTTTTCTACATATTGATTACTTCCGTTATCCGGGACCGCACCGACCAGGATCTGTTAAGTGAGGCGCGCACCCTGTCTTCGATTCTAAAAGTAGAGGGCATCGATGCGGTCCAGCGCCAGGTCATTCTTGAAGCCCAGGCTGCTGGTGAAAAAAAGATTTTTTTCCGCTTGCTCTCTTTTGGCGGGCAGGAGTTTTCATCATCCAATATGTCTTACTGGCGCGATATCGGGATTGGAAAGCTGGCGATTAATCAATTGATCCGTGAAAACCGTCCGGTTTTTGATACTGCCAGTCTGCCGGATCGCAAGCATAAAATCCGGGTTCTTTATACGATAATTGGCCGCAGCATTATTTTGCAGCTGGGCCAATCCATGGAAAATTATACCCGCTTCATCGAGCTCTTTCGCAAAATATTTGTTACCACCATGGCTTCCCTATTTGTTTTTGCCGCCATTATGGGATGGTTTATGGCCCGCAGGGCGGTTGCGGGTGTTGAAACGGTTACCCAAACGGCCCGACAAATATCGGAGGGCCGCCTTAAGGAAAGAGTGCCGGTCAAAAAACACCAGGATGAGATCGACCAGCTGGCCATTACGTTTAATCAAATGCTGGATCGCATTCAAACCCTGGTCACCGGCATCAGGGAAATGAGCGATAACATTGCCCACGATCTTAAAAGCCCCATCACACGTATCCGCGGAATTTCAGAGGTCTCCTTGACCACCGGCGCCTCTGAAAAAGAATATGAAAGCATGGCGGCCAGCACTATCGAAGAGTGTGATCGGCTTCTGGATATGATCAACACCATGCTGGTGATTTCCAAAACCGAAGCCGGGGTGAATAAACTCGATACCCAGGAGATGGACATAGCCGCAGTTGTGCGTAATGCCTGTGAACTGTTTCAGTCACCGGCAGAGGATAAAGATTTAAGATTGATTTGTGATGCTCCGGGTAATTTCAGCATATCCGGAGATAATCGACTGATTCAAAGAATGATTGCCAACCTGCTCGATAATGCCATCAAATACACGCCCGTCGGCGAGAGCATTGAGGTAGCGGTTCAGCCCAAAAACACGCATGCTGTCGTCATTACCGTCAAAGATAACGGTGTGGGAATTGGCGAGGAGGACATATCCCGTATCTTTGAGCGCTTTTACCGTTGTGACCCCAGTCGCTCAGAGGCCGGCATCGGTCTGGGCCTGAGCTTCGCCCGGGCTATTGCCCGGGCCCATGGCGGGGATATCATCGTTGACAGTATTCCGGAAAGGGGCAGCACGTTCACTGTCACCCTCCCAAAATTGATTTCAAAACTCTCTTCATAGATACTTGACCCCAGTAGGTTAGCCCGTTACCCGGTCGCCCGTTAAAATATGTATAGAATTCCATGCCTAACCGGCTAACGGGCAAACGGGCCCACGGGGCAACCGAATCTAACCTTTTGATCATTTTGAGGTCATGTTCCGGCCATCTCCTTGTACTAATCTTAGTCAACGAATATTGCGGCATGTCCGCCTAATCAATTATAAGGAGGTATAAACCATGAAAAGAAAACCATTCAGAAAATTATTTTTCGGAATCATGATTTTGGCGATGGCCGGATTTATCTGGGGATATGGCTTCGAGACGGAAACAGCAGCCAAGGAAACGCCTGAAGTTGAATCCAAAGCCATGATGGTCCCGGCCAATTTCAGTGAACTTGCCAAAAACGCCCGGCCCGGAGTGGTCAACATACGCACGCTCAAGACCGTTAAGGGCGGGGGTCGGGTATTCCGCCACTTTTTTGGAAACCCTTTTGACAAAAAAGATCCTTTCCATAATTTCGGGCCCTTTTCTGATGAGCGGGCACCGGATTTTAAACAAAGGAGCCTGGGATCCGGTTTTATCATTGATCGCGACGGTTACATCGTTACCAACAATCATGTGATCGAAGGTGCCGACGAGATCAAAGTCCGGTTAGCTAACGACAAGGAGTTTGACGCCAAAATTATCGGCCGCGATCCCAATACGGATTTAGCCCTTATAAAAATAACGGGCTCCTCAGATCTGGCTGCGTTGAAACTGGGTGATTCGGATAAGCTTCCGGTTGGCAGCTGGGTGGTGGCCATCGGTAGTCCTTTCGGTCTTGAACAGACGGTAACTGCCGGTATTGTCAGCGCCAAAGGCCGCGTGATTGGCAATGGCCCCTACGACGATTTTATTCAAACCGATGCTTCGATTAACCCCGGAAACAGTGGTGGCCCACTTCTCAATCTGAACGGGGAGGTGGTCGGCATCAACACTGCCATCGTTGCCCGGGGCCAGGGAATCGGTTTTGCCATACCGGTTAACATGGCACAGGGAATCATCGACCAGCTGAAGGCGCATGGTTCTGTTACCCGCGGCTGGCTGGGTGTTGGCATTCAGGATCTGACTCCGGAATTAGTCAAATATTATGGATTCGAGGAGAAAAAAGGGGTCCTGGTGGCTCAGGTTTTTGAAGGCGATCCTGCCGATAAAGCCGGCATTAAAGCCAAAGACGTCATTATTGAAATAGACGGCCAACCCGTCAATTCAAGCCGTGAACTGACCGCAACCATTGCTTTAATTCCGGTGGGCAAAAAGACACCCATTACGATCATACGGGATGGTAAAAAGAAAACGGTGAATGTGAAGATTTCCAAACGGGATGATTCTGAACTGATGGCTAAACATGAACCTGAGAGCAGCGGAGAATTAGGAATTCGGATTGCAGAAATAACCCCGGAAACCGCCAAACGATTCGGTCATTCGGAAACTGAAAAAGGCGTGCTGGTGGTTGGTGTTGAGCCCGGCAGCAAAGCAGATGAAGCCGGAGTTCGCCCGGGGGATCTGGTGAAAGAGGTGAATCGCAAACCGGTTACCAGCGTTTCCGACCTGCGCTCGGAAATTGAAAAAGACGATAAAATCCAGCTTCTGGTTAAAAGACCGAATGCCGGTTTTGTGGTGATTAAAATTGGTTGAGTAATTTTTTTTCGAAGGCAGGCGTAGACAAGCGCCGAAAATTTATCCGGTTTGTCTGCGTCCGTCCTGTAAAATACGCGTTTGTAATTTGTTTAAAATGCTAAGAAATTTAGTTCTGCTCTGTATAAAATTCTTCTGTAATTTTAAATTTCGATAAGTGTTCATTGCAATGATCTGCATGCTCGATTGCTTTTTGAAGGGTTTCATCCAATTTTTCCGCCGAAAAATATTGGTTGCATAGTTCCATTGATTGAAAAATGTCCAAATATAAGGGCGACAAGATAGTTAGAACAATAACAGCAAGTAACAATAGCATATATATAAGATTCGTAACTGCTATCTTTAGCTGGACATTTTTCATTATCATATAGTTTTTTAACTTTCGATTATTATTCTCGTGCTTCATGTTGCCTCTTCTTTCTGTGATTTTGGCCGGTCTTAAATTACCTCTCGATGGGTTGGGGGCTAGGCAGCCTTTTCACCCCGCCATTCCAATACGGTTAATAAAGCCGTTACAACTTTAGGGTCAAATTGGTGACCGGCTTCTTTTGTAATTATTTCCATAACCTGCTCAAAGGGCATTCCAGACCGGTAGGGCCGATCCGATTTCAGTGCATCAAAAACATCGGCCACTGCTAAAATACGCCCGCCTAAACTAATGGCATTACCGGAAAGGCTATGCGGATATCCCCTCCCATTAAAGTTCTCATGATGCTGCAAAACCATGGGTATGATTTCATCATATGCTTTAATCGGCTCTAAAATTCGCGCTCCTATTTGCGGATGCTCTTTAATGGCACTAAATTCTTCATCGCTAAGTTTACCGGGTTTATCGAGGATGGCTACGGGCACCCCAATTTTACCGATATCGTGCAGAAAGGCAGCTCGCTGTAAATTTACAAGTAAGGTATTATCGATATTAAGCTCTTTTCCGATTTTAAGCGCCATTTCAGCAACTCTTTCAGAGTGACCGGCAGTCCAGGAAGATTTTGCGTCAACCGTACGAGCCAATGCTTTCAATGTTCCCCAGTTAAGTCGATTTAATTCCTCGATAAGATTTGAGTTTGCCAGAGCCACCGCCACCTGGTCCGCCATTTGCCGGACTAGATTGAGATCCTCCTCACTTTGTGCCATTTGCCCCGATTGTCCAAAGGCAATGATGGCGGACACTTTTTCTTGCAGGAAAACCGGTAAAACCAAAAACGATTTGCTTCCACTTTTCGCCAAATTTAGGAGATAGGTTGGGATTTTCTGATGCCCATCGATGAAGAAATATTTCGGATTTATATAGAGCGTTTGCAGGTCGCGGGGCTCAATTTGAATGGACTGCTTGCTGATTTCTCTCTCTTGATGGACTGATCCACTATATGTTTGAGCCGCAAGGTCTTTTTCGGAGTCAATATGATCTTTCCGTCTTTTATCCGTTTTGCCGGCACCCTTATGATCGACTCCTGCAATTTTTAAATACTTGTAAGGATTTCCTCACGGATCTATAAAAGGCCCTGTTCCAATATCATTTAGACTGTCCGGATAGGCATTATTATCGACAACATAATTTACGATATTTTCCTCCAATATTCTGATTTCTGCTATGGCCGCGGCGATTTGTGCTTTGTATCGATAACTTATATAATTCGGGATCGCGATTGCGCTCAGGGTGGCAATGATTGCCACCACGATCATCAGTTCGACAATTGTAAACCCTTCAAACCATCTTCTGCGCTCATATTCGGTCGAACCCGGCCAATGAACAGGCACGAGTTCCATCTGCCAAGGCTTAAGAAATAATACTTTCGACCTCGGTTGTAATTCGATTGTCAGAATGGCGCGAATCATAAATAGTTGTTTGAATTTATTATGTAAAATTACCCAATTTGGTCATGCAGAATAGATTGAGCGGGCGCTCCAAAACAGCATTTTGAGATCGTTATATCCGTGCGGCTCCATCGAAAGATTTCATCGAGCGCATCACCATTTATTTAAGCCGGGTATTCATATAAATAGCGGCAATTAATAAAAAAAACTTGAATGAGGACCGTCGATGAAAGACATGTATCCATCAGGACCAGACGGCTGTCGGGTAGCGTCCTGACTCCACAATTGACTGTTAATAGATTTTATGAAATGTAGATTTAACGTTAATTTTATTTTTCCAGGTATGCCGTTGAATGACTGATCGAGCCACCAAATTAACCGCCCTTACCATCGCATCGTTAAGTTCTTTTATTACGCCGTTTATGCTCTCTTCAATCAATATTGCGCTGCCGGTGATCGGAAAAGAATTTAAAACCGATGCGGTATTATTAAGCTGGGTCGCCACTTCCTACCTGTTGGCTGCCGTTGTAGCCCTGGTGCCTTTTGGCAAGCTGGCGGATATTTATGGCAGAAAAAAAATCTTCATGATCGGAATGGGCCTTTTTACCATTGCGTCTTTTCTTTCTGCCATTTCCGTATCGGCACCCATGTTGATCTTTTTTCGAATTTTTCAAGGAGCCAGCAGTGCGATGTGCTTTGCCACCAGCATGGCCATATTAATGTCCGTGTATCCGCCCGAAGAACGGGGCAAAGTTTTGGGGATTGCTGTAGCGGCGGTTTACAGTGGATTATCCTGTGGTCCGTTTTTTGGCGGACTTATAATCCATCATTTTAGCTGGCGCAGTATTTTTTTGATCAATATCCCCTTCGGTGTGGTGATTATCTTGCTGATCCTTTTTAAGCTAAAAGGCGAGTGGACCGGGGCGAAGGGTGAAAAATTCGATTTGACCGGTTCAATCATATACGGCACCGCCATTTTTGCTTTTATGTACGGTATTTCGATTTTGCCGACCACGCTGAGTGTCATTTTGATTTTAACCGGCCTTGTAGGGTTTGTGGCGTTTGTTAAGTGGGAAACAGTTGTAGTGAATCCGGTATTCGAGGTCCAACTGTTCATCAACAACCGCACGTTTGCATTTTCCTGTCTGGCGGCTTTAATCAATTACAGCGCGACCTTTGCAGTAGCGTTTTTGCTGAGTCTATATCTGCAATACATAAAAGGTCTAACTCCCCAGGGTGCTGGTACGGTACTGGTTTTTACACCGATCATGATGGCAGTTTTTTCTCCCTTTGCGGGCAGACTTTCCGACAGGATCGAACCGCGGGTGATTTCCTCCCTGGGGATGGGCCTCACCACACTGGGATTGTTGCTTTTAATCCTGCTGGATAATCAAACAATGCTGATGTATATTATTGCCTGTCTATTGGTACTCGGATTCGGCTTTGCCCTGTTCTCATCACCCAACATAAATGCCATTATGGGTTCGGTGGACAAACGATTTTACGGAATTGCTTCAGCTTCGGTGGGAACCATGAGGCTTCTGGGCCAGGTGATGAGCATGGGAATTGTAACGTTGATATTTTCCCTGTTTATCGGCCGGGCCCAGATTACGCCGGAATATTATCCCATGTTGATGAAAAGCATAAAAGTGATGTTTATGGTCTCTTCCGGCCTTTGCATTTGTGGGATTTTCTTTTCGCTATATCGTGGCCGGCTGCGGCCGGACAATCCAAATTCCAAATTCTAAAATCCAAAATCGTATTTATTCTACATTTCCTTTCAAACCGATCTCTTCGGCCACATCGCGCATACCCATGATGGTGTCGGTAATCAACTCGGAAAGCTCCACGCCCAACATCTCGGCGCCTTTTTCAATGATGGAGCGATCCACTCCGGCAGCGAACTGCTTTTGCTTCCATTTCTTTTTAACGGATTTGGCTTTCATATCCATTACGCTTTTAGACGGCCGCACCAGGGCAGAGGTGACCACCAGACCGGTGAGTTCATCAATGGCATAAAGAACCATTTCCATTTCCGATTCCGGCTTGATATCGGTGCAAATACCCCAGCCGTGGCTAATCACTGCACGGATGTACTCCTCGGGCCAGTCATTTTCGCGTAAAATTTCCTCGGTTTTTTTGCAGTGCTGATCTGGAAACTGCTCATAATCCAGGTCATGGATCAGGCCAATGACGCCCCATTTTTCTTCGTCTTCACCCCGTTTGCGGGCCATGTATCGCATGACACCTTCCACTGCCATGGCATGTTTTATCAGGCTTTCGTTTTTGTTGTATTGCTTCAGCAAAGTGAGCGTTTCTTCCCGGGTAGGAGCTTGTGAGCCCATATGAATTCCTCCTCATCTATAAATTTAATTTTGAATGTATTGCTTATTTAAGTAACGAAACAATAATTGAACAGTGCATGCCACTAATACTGTTCATTGGAATGCTGGGCACGAAGTGAAGCTTTGCCCAGTAAGTAGCCGTAAATAAATGAAAATTTTCGCTGGATTCTATGGTATTCAGTTCTGTCTTGTCAAGATAAGATCCGAGTTGAAAACATAAAAAGATTTTATTTCCTCTTGATCCTTTTGACCTTGCCGGTTATTTTGAATTCAAACTCTGGATTCCATCAGGAACACGAATCATATCCATATGACCGGTGATTGGTCACTGGTGCGATTCCCCGCAGAAAGGATACGAAGCTTGAAAGCCACGCTGGATTCTTCTTTTCAGAAAATCCGTCTCATTGAACTTTATATTCGGAATGTCGGCGCAAATTTTTTAGGTTTCTTTATCATTGCCCTGCTCAATCTTTTCACCCCTCTTGAATTTTTTAAAATCCAAAGGGCCTTTTTTTTAGCCGGCGGCTGGGTGATGATCCTTTCTTTTTATCCCCTCGTGATTGGTATCGGAATTACGCTGCAATATATCGTCCAGCGTCCAATTGCGGAGATGATAAACTGCATGCGTCAGGGATTGAAAATTGAAGCCGCTCTGGAGGAAAAGGCCAGACGCCGGATATTGAATTTGCCTGTTATTATTGGCCTGGTCAACTTTGCCATGTGGATCGGTTTAACCGCCCTGTTAGGGATATTTTTCATGATATTTAGAGATGCACCGCTCCGGATCGGTTTTTTTGTGGGGTTTCGCGGGTTCATGGTCGGTTATATTTCCGCCATCATTTCATTTTATCTGGTGGAAGCCTATAGCAGAAGGCGGCTGGTTCGGATTCTATTTCCCGAAGGCAAGCTGGCAACGATACCGGGGACTGTGAAATTTTCAATTCTTAGGAGAATCCGGGTGCTTTATGGCGTCGGCACGCTCGCGCCGATGATTATTCTGATCGGCACCCTTGCATTTGTTTTATGGGAGATGCAAGGTTCCGACATTTCAGCTGCTGATTTTGGCCGGGAGTTCCTTATTTTTTCAATTGTTCTGTGTGTCATTTTTATATTTGTGGGTGCCAGATTGAACGTCCTTTCAGGCGAGTCGATTATTCAGCCAATTACCGACATGATGGTGCTGGTACGCCGGGTGAGAAAAGGGCATTTCAAACAAAAAGTACGGGTGGTTTCAAATGATGAACTGGGTGTTCTGGGAGACGGCTTTAACGAGATGACCGAAGGTCTGATCGAGCGGGATAATATACGGCAGTCGCTGTATCTGGCCAAGGAAGTTCAACAAACCCTTTTACCCCGGGAGAACCCAAAAGTAGACGGTTTGGATATTGCGGCGGCCATTGTTTATTGTGATGAAACCGGCGGTGATTATTATGATTTTTTGGAAACCAATGAAACGCATCCCGGGAATTTCAGAGTGGTTATCGGGGATATATCGGGTCACGGTATCCCGTCTGCCCTGATGATGGCCACCGGAAGGGCCTTTCTCAGACAACGATCCACGTTACCCGGCAATCTTTCAGATATTGTGTCAGATGTTAACCACCAGATGACCCGGGATTTCGAAGAATCGGGTGGTTTTATGACGCTGTTTTATCTGTCGATCGACCCTGTAAATCGAAACCTTTGCTGGGTCCGCGCCGGACACGATCCGGCCATTTTTTATGATCCGGAAACAGACAAATTTGATGTGCTTCGCGGTGCGGGTATGGCCCTGGGTGTAGATGCCGCCGGGCGCTACGAAGAATTTCATAAAACCGGCCTGAAAAGAGGCCAAATCATTGTGCTGGGATCAGACGGACTCTGGGAGGCGCGCAATCCTCAAGGCAAAATGTTCGGAAAGGAACCCATCCATCAAATCATTCGCCGGAATCCCCAGGCCATTGCCAGAGAAATACTTACATCCAGTTTCAATGCCTTTAATGTTTTTCTGGGAGACCGCGCTCCCGAAGATGATGTCACTTTGGTGATCATAAAGATTACAAAGGATTAAGCGCTAAGTAGAGTGACTAAAGTTACAAGTGATCTAAAGTGACTAAAGTTGAGGAATTCTGCCCGTCGAGAGCCTCTGGGTCGAACGATCATTTTTTAATAAAAGATGGAGCGCAGCGACGCCTCAATTATAGACACTTCAAACTTTAGTGCAATTTAGTCACTTTTTTATACGTAATCTGCTATTTTTGAGACAGCTTCAAGAGTTTAGTGTTTTGTATTTGGTGTTTTGTGGTTTCCGTGCTAAACACCAAACACTAAACACAAAACATCATGGTTTTCTATTAAAGGAGGTGCTATGGCCCCTGGGATCGATGAGCTAAGCGAATTTGCGATGGATGTCATCCATCAGACAGGCGAAAAGGCGATGGCCTATTACGGCAAAGGCAAGCCCCATGTAAAATTTGACGAAAGCGTGGTTACCGAGGCCGAAATTCAACTTACCGATGTATTTCAAGATCGATTAAACCAGCAATTTCCCGAGCATCAGATGTTTCGCTTTGGTGAGGTAAATGAAGACTACTCCCATGGGGGAAAACGGTACCTTTGGATATTTGACCCCCTGGAGGGGGTGGCCAATTTCCAGGGAGGCATACCCATCTGGGGCATGTCCATTGCTTTATTGGAAAATTTCTGGCCGATATTTGGTGTGTTTTACATGCCCGTTACCAGCGATCTATTTCACGCTCGTGCCAGCAAAGATGCATTTTGGGGCAATGATAAGATCAGGGTATCCGCCGCAGGATATATTGATGATGAAAGCCTCTTTTTAACCTACTCTCGATTTCATCAAAATTATCATTCGACTTTTCCCGGTAAGGTCCGATCCCTGGGATGTGCCTCGGCCCACATTTGTTATGTGGCCATGGGGCGCGCCGATGCGGCCATCATCGCCAATGAATCCTTTCAGGGGATGGCAGCAGCGCGAGTGATTGTAGAGGCCGCCGGCGGAAAAATCTGTAAAATTGACGGCAGTGAATTTCACCTCAATGAATACCTGGACGGACAACGCATCAACGAGCATCTTTTGATTGCGGCTCCGGAAAACCTTTCTCAGGTTAGAGGTTTTCTCAAACCGCAATAATAATGTGTGGTTTTGATCAATGCGCACCTTAATCCGCAAACTGTTTCCACATCTCATAAGCGGTCAAATTTTAATATATTATAAAGATGAATTTCAAACTCAGAAAAATACCAAAACCGATATATTTTAGATACATACTGCTGAATATTCCCGAATTTGTGGCCCTGATCCTGATCTTGATTGTGATTCAAGTTTGGGTCGTTATTCCGGTCTGGCTTTTAGGGAGTATTATCGGCTTTTGGATCGTCAAAGACGTGGTGTTGTTTCCGTTTATCTGGCGTGCCTATGATTGGGATCGACCCGGGCGGTCCCGCTCAATGGTCGGAAAGCACGGTATTGCCAAAGAGAAACTGGCTCCATCTGGATATATCCAGATACACGGTGAGCTCTGGCGGGCTGAAAGACTCGGAGAAGGTCCGCCGCTTGAAGAGGGGCAGCCCGTTCGAGTCAAAAAGATGGAAGGACTTACCCTGTTTGTTGTACTAGATAATACAGAGGACAGAAGACAGGAAAAAGCAGACAGAAGCTAATAGAATTTGCAAGGCAGAATTTTAGATGGTGAATAAATTTGAAAGCCCTCGCCAAATACTTAAATTATGCTATAATTTAAGATGTGCAGCGTTTATTTTGCCCCCGCAACCGCTTGACTTTAAGTCGATCAAGTCTAGATTTTTATTATGGACACGGATACCGCTGACAAAGATAAAATTATCGATTGTCCTCAATGCCGGATCAAAAATCCCATCGAGTCTGATATTTGTTATAACTGCGGCGCATCTCTGCATGAAATACCGGTAAAAAAGACGAGCCGGCCCTGGCTGCCGGTGATTGTCTGCATTCTGTTTATCTTGAGCGCGCTTTATTTTTATTACCGTTCGAACCCATCCATACCACCGCCATCAAAAACACAAGCCTCTTCCACAGACAAGCCGTCTTCAACCCGCCCGCAAGCCAGGATATCTGAGAAGGCTTCCTCTGTTAAACCCGTTACGGGTAGTGAATTCGATGCCGGTCAGATAAGTATTCCAACAGGGTTGCTCCGGATTAAGGATATTGCCGGAAATGTCATCTCGGAAATTACCGTGCCTGTGGTTGGCGGCGGCTGGGTTGCGCTGCCCACCCGGATCAGTTTAGGCGGATCCAATTGGGTTCTTCAGATGAGTTCCGGAAATCAGCTGGAAATTGAAGGCGGCCTTATAAACGATCTGGATCAAATCAGTCTGTGGCGGATCCGGGAGGACCTGAGCATTGGAAGCCCGGATCTTTATCCCTGGTCTGCGGACAAACCGTTGACCTGGCAGGCTCTCAGCTCCCAGGATCCGCCGGAGCCAATTGAGATTGGAGCTATCGGCAGACAGGGAAATTTTTATAAAGCTTCCCTACCGAACGGCATAAACGATTCCGGCGTATTTGTTCAAGATGATCGAGTGGTTGGTTGGTCGTTTGGTGATTCTATTGACGGCGCTTTTCTATGGACCGGTGATGAAGGCAGCAATCTTAAGGCCGAGATCCGGGTCGATGATTATTATAGACTCACTTTTGGCAATAGCCGGGAAGAAGAGTTTGCCCTGGCCCTTACATTGGGAGATGATTATTCAGATTTAGATAAGTTAGAAGCATTTACCCAGGCCTTTCGATTCGATCCAAAGCTGTCTGTTAATCAGACGCCTGCCTATTTGCAACCCGATGTGATTATAAGCCAATTGCGTTCACTGATTGCTCGAGCGGTTCAAAACGGTTTTACGGTCCAGGTGGCCAATTATTTTGATGCCGAGGTCCTCACTCAGGCCGATGATATCTCTTTGATGTCGGATGTGGTTATTCTGACTGCAGAAAGCTATGGGTTTGAAGAGGCGGTCAATTTAACGGAAAATGTTATTGAAAATCTGGAGCCGAAAAACGATCGTGAAAAAATCCAGTTGACTAAACTGCACTCCAGTCTTTATCAAAACTGGCTAAACGCGATGCTTGAAGGCGGAGACATCCAGGAGGCCTGGCAGGTTTATGAGCACGGCGGTCAGCAGCTGCCTGATGATCTCAACATTCATCTATTCGGTGTAAAACTGGCCCTGGCAGAAAACGACTGGGCCGCAGCTGAAGAACTGCTGTCGGCGAAAGATTATCCGCCGGCTCTCAGGGAACAGGTTAAAAGCTTACAGTCGCAGATTTCCGAATTGAAAGGTCAGCAGGGAAAGATCGTCATTCGCTTTGTTCCGGGCACCCAACAAATACTGGTGTCAGCATCACTTAATCAGGGGACTTCTCAAACCTTCATTGTTGATACGGGTGCGTCAATTACGACCATACCCTCTTCCACGGCCGCAGACCTGGGTATCACTATAACGGTCCGGAACCCGCGGCGCACGGTTTATACGGCAGGTGGTGTCACCTATGCTCCAGAGGTGATTCTGGGCTCTATCATTGTGGAGGGTTTTGAGACCCATAATGTAAGAGCGCTGGTACTGGATCTTCCCAATCAACCGGATACAGGGCTATTGGGCATGAATTATCTGCGCCGGTTTAGAATGGATTTAAATACTGATGAGGGGACACTTTTGCTGGCACCTAAATAGGTTGAGCTCGTACTCCGTTACCCGTTTTAAGACAGCTTCAAAATATGGGCTGTTTTAAAAGTCCTCAATAACGCTTCCTCTCTTTACATAATCTTCGATATGAGCCTGAGCATTTACCAACCCATGCATGGCGGATTCAAATCTGGTATAGACCGGATCTTCTTCGCCTAAAAGTGATCGGGCTTTCTGCAATATTTTCAATCCCTGTTCCAGGTGAGCATTGATATCATTTAATATCTCTTTACGTTTGCTATGTCTTTCTCGTTCCTTTGCAATTACCGGCAACAATCGCTGAATCGAATATTCCACCAGAGCGTCCCGCGGCGCATTAAATTGACGTGATGTTTCTTCCAGGCATGATAGCGTTCGCCGGCTGACCACAAAGGTTTTTTGAATACGCTCCAGAGCACCAAAGGCCTCATCTTCGATTTCGTTTGCGATGACGTTCAACGATTTCACATCCTCGATCAAATGATCAAAGAGCGACTTTTGTTTAATTCCCAGATGTGTGGCCACGATACTGAGCACATCGATTGCCCGGGCCGATAGCTTAAAGGTTGCGCGAACCGATTGCCGGCCCCTTAGATCGGCTGATGACGGCAACGGTAAGGTTATTTCTTCAAACGGTGAGTTTCTGCTCTTTTTTGCCATTTTGTCCTGCCTTTTTGGTTTTTAAGGGCGTATTGCAAGTTTCATTACTGCATTCCATATATTATTATTAATAATATTGCAATCTACTTAAATCAAGTAATTTACTTTGCATATTTTAGAAAAAAAGTAAATTGAATAAATTTTCCGATAATTAAATTACTGGGTGTTTTATTTAGCCACAGCACACAGCAAACTGAACAAGTCTTTAGGTGTCAGGTGTCAGCATCTGGCCCGGAGGGATTTCAACTATTTCATTTCTGACACCTGAACACTGACACCTGAAACCTTATGATATGAACCGTGAGCCAATTTTGTGCGGGACCCTACCGCGGCATAACCAAAAGCGACGCTGGGTCCGTGGCTAATTTAATAAAAGCTAATAAAGCGGGTGTGAGATTAAGTGGTGCTATTGAAAGCGGTCATAGGTGGATTGATATTGCATTTGATCGATGTAGACATAGCGCCTCAGGGCATCTAAAATCCACTGGGATTTCCATTTTAGCCAGTCGCTATTTTCGGTGGGATTGATTTTTAACGGTTGCGGAATGACGGCCACCAATCTCACCATTTCCTCCAGATTTAATTGACCAACGTTTTTATGAAAATAATACTGCGAGGCCGCCTCCACCCCGAATACCCCCGGTCCCCATTCGATGACATTGAGGTAGATAGCAAAGATGCGATCTTTGCTTAAAATATTTTCCAGCCGTCTGGTGATTAAAAATTCTTTTATTTTGCGGTTTACGCTTTTTTCAGTCGACAGGTAAAGATTTTTTGCCAGTTGCTGGGTAATGGTGCTGGCGCCACGTGCATATTCTCCCTTTTCCCAATTTTTTTTAAGTGCTTCCTTTAATTCCACAAAATCCACGCCTTTGTGCTGATAAAAGCTGGCATCTTCCGTAACGCGGACTGTTTCCCGCAGTAATTTCGGTATGGCTTCAAACTCAATCCACTGTTGTCGGATCCGGAATGTCTCGTCGGTTTTCTTCGCTTCCCTGTAGCGCTGCACCATTAGTGCGGTCGTTCTGGGATTTTTTGCCTCTAACTTGCTTACATCAGGCAACCCCAGATAAAAATAGAACCCCGCTATAAATATGGCTAGCAGGATAACGGTACCGAATATTTTAAGGGCGGTCTTCATAAAATTGGTTTGCCATTTTTCTTGGGTGATAGATCGATTTTTAACATTTTAGCAACCGAATTTCAAACCCTATTTTTGCATTACTATAATCTAATACATTTAATCAGTAATGCAATAGAAAATATTAAAAGAATATTGACAACGATAAAATCGTATTTATTATATTGTTAAGAAAAATAAGAAATAATATGTTGGGGTGTGAAATTCATTAAATCTAAAGTAAGGAGGGTTAAAAAATGATGAGTTTAGTCAGATGGAGTCCCTGGAGAGAGATGAACACTTTGCAGAATCGATTGAATCACCTGTTTGCTGATTCTTTTTTCCAACCCAGTCGATCGGATGATGACTTGAGCCTGGGTACCTGGCATCCGGTGGTGGATATGTATGATGAGGATGACAAGGTTGTCATTAAAGCTGAGCTTCCCGGAATGGATAAAAAGGACATCGCAATTGATGTGAAAGATCGGGTGCTGACACTCAGTGGTGAGCGTAACTACGACAATGAGGTTAAAGAGGAAAATTACTATCGCCGCGAAAGAGCATACGGAAAATTCCAGCGCGCTTTCAACCTGCCGGCTGATGTGGATTCGGACAAGATCAAGGCGGATTTCAAGGACGGCTTGCTGAAAATTGAAGTGTCCAAACCCGAGAAGCAAAAACCCAAAGAAATCACGATTCACTAATGTTTTATCTTTCGACCTTTTAACTCAACTATTAACAACTAAAAATGGGGCGACTGAATAGTCGCCCTATTTTTTTATATAAACAGCCTATGCAATACTTCCAAATTGTTTTATATTATAGTTAATTTAAACTTAGCATAATACAATAAATTTTGAACTGATTTTAAAAGCATTAGATCTTGGTCGAGGGCAAGGCGCGATTTGATTTAAAAACGGAGCGTACACGCCAGTACGTGAGTATTTTGAATCGAATCGCAACACAGCCATCGGGAAAGAGATAAAGGTTTTAAGATTAGTTCAGCTGAGGTTTTAACTTATGATTAAGCCCAAAGGTAAAATCCGCCGTTTTTTAAGCTTTTTTTGGAACAGTGTTTCCGCTTTGCGCCGTTTTGTCGGCAATCTGTTGTTTCTTTTACTGGTCGTCTTTCTGCTTGTCGTGGTTTTTTTTGACGGCGACGAGGATGTGCCCGAGGGGGTTGCGCTGATTCTATCCCCGCAAGGCAATATCGTCGAACAAAAAACCGAATCGGTGCTTGCTTTAGATATATTTGGAGAAGCCGCCAAAGAAGAGACGCTCTTGAAGGACATTATCGATGTTATCGATTTTGCAAAGGATGATGAGCGCATAGAAGTGATGGTCCTTGATCTCAGAAAAATGGGAGCCGTCGGAATAAGCAAACTGCAGGCCATTGGGGCGGGTCTTGAGCGGTTCAAAAGCAGCGGCAAACAAGTTTTCGCCTTTGGGGATTACTACAATCAACGCCAATACTATCTGGGCGCCCATGCAGACAAACTTTATTTGAGTCCCATGGGCGGTGTAATGCTGCACGGTTTTGGCCTCTATCGAAAGTATTACAAAACAGCACTGGATAAATTGCAAATACAATTTCATGTTTTTAAAGTCGGCACCTATAAATCGGCGCTGGAACCTTTTTTACGCGACAGCATGTCCGATTATGCCAAAGAAGCCAACCTGGCCTGGCTCAGCGTTTTATGGGATTTCTACAAAACCGAGGTTGCTAAACAGAGGGGATTGGATCCGCAAGACCTGGATGATTATATCAATAATATTCCGGACCACCTGGCAAAAGCCGATGGAGATGCGGCCGTTATGGCGTTGAACCTTGGTCTGGTAGATGAGTTGAAAACCCGAGATGAGATTCGCGAGGAACTCATCGAGCGGGTTGGCAAAGATGAAGACGGCATCACCTTTAAACAGATTGCATTCGATAAATACTTAAGCCGCATCCGCCCCGGCCTGATGGAAAGCAATGCGGGGAACAACAAAATCGGCATCATTGTTGCCAGTGGAATCATTATGGACGGAGAGCAACCGGCCGGTAGAATCGGCGGTGACACCATGGCGGATCTGCTGGTCCGGGCCCGGGAAGATGAAAACATAAAGGCTGTGGTGGTTCGGATCGATAGTGGCGGGGGCAGTGCCAATGCTTCAGAAATCATTCACAGAGAAATCGAGCTGACCCGCCGGGCCGGCAAACCTGTTTTCGTATCCATGGGATCAATCGCCGCATCCGGCGGGTATTGGATAGCTGCACCTGCAGATCAAATCTGGGCGACACCCACGACGATTACCGGCTCAATCGGGATTTGGGGAGCCTTCCCGACTTTTGAAAGGAGCCTGAAATTCTTGGGCATCACCAGTGATGGGGTGGGGACCACAAAATTATCAGATGCTTTTGATCCCAGCCGACCGTTGAATGCGATGGTCGCCCAATCGATGCAGCAAATCATCGAGCAGGGTTATCGGCGTTTCATTCAACGGGTCGCTGAAGGCAGAAATATGCGGCCTGAAGCGGTTGAAAAAATCGCCCAGGGTCGTGTTTGGGCCGGAACAACAGCCATGGAGCTGGGGCTGGTCGATAAAATTGGCGATCTGCAGGATGCTGTTGCAGCCCTAGCTGAAAGGGTGGATTTAATGGATTATGACATCACCTACATCACGCAACCGTTAACCACCCGGGAGCGGCTGATTAAACGGTTCAATCGGTTGATTGCCGGAATTTTTTCGGTATTCAACCCGGCGGGCCATCCGGCAAATCGGCTGTATGATAGTGTAATCGACACAGAAATCGATCATGTTTTGCGCGCCAACGATCCGGCGGGATTGTATGCCTACTGCCTGAACTGCAACCTCCAGTAGGATCAGACACGGTTTGATGTGTTTGACCTACCGAAAATTTCAATTCATTATCTTTCTGATTTCAAGACCCGCCAAATTAAAATATAATCTTTTTGTAACCTTCCTCCCAGCAAATGTCTCATAAATCCGATTAACATTTATGTAAGGAATGTGGGATATTATGCACTAATGATGGATACATTTTGTTTGCGGCTTTGTTTTATGCTTTTTCATCTGATGGGAGGAAATAATGGCAAAAGATAAAAAAGAGATAAAAAAGGATATCCTGGATATGTTTCGAACCTTAGAAAATGAGGAGGATGATGTTTTACCCCCGGAATGGTTGGAATCTGACTATATTAAACGTTTAAACTGGGAAGAGAAACGATTATATCAAAACGCTGTTAATGAGCTGATATCAAAAGGGCTTGTTGAAAATGTTAAAGGATCAGCACTAAGTTTAAAGCTGACTGATAAAGGAGCTGATTTAATTTATTAAAGATCTTTGTAGCTTAATGAATAAATTTCGATTTCTTAAAGTTGAATATTTCAATTAACCACGAAACCACGAAATGAAGAAAGTACGAAATTAACATTTATTTCGTGTTTTTAGTTTTTCGTGCTTTCGTGATAATATCATCTATAATTAGAAAAAAGAAAAGGCGATTTAGGATTATCCCTAAATCGCCTTATTTATTTATTCTAAACGGTTAAGTCAAATCGTTGAGCAGGGCATCTCTTAGCATTTTATCGGCTACTTTCTCCGCGTCTATTTCATAGGTTCCGTTTTCAACTTGTTCTTTGAGCTGGGCAACTTTGTCTTCCCGAATATCCGGAATTGTTTCCAATTGTCTATGCGCCTCCTGGACGCTTTTCCCCATATCTGAAAGTTCAACGGTATCTGCTTTGACTTGCTGATTTTCTGGCTGCTCAGATGTGGGCGCAACTTTATCTTTTTCCTGAACCTGATTTACATAGGCTTCAATATTAACTGAGTCTTTAGGGGTAATTTCCATTTTTCGGTAATCTCCTCTAAATTCGACTGTTACACAATCTTTATGATCGCGCAACAGTCATTATTTACAACAATTCTAATCTACTGGCTTCTGTGTGTCAAATTTTATTACGATTTAATTATATTATCGGTAAAAACTTTACATACTTTAGTCTTTTTTTGCAAATTTGAACAGCATTTTGCAATTCGAGAAAAAGCTCAACATATTAATAAAACTATAAATATTGAATAAAATACAGATTAAGTTTGCAAAAAGCCAAATTCCTTAAAAATTAGCCCCGCAATCTGGTCAATTATCATGCGATTATCATGCCATATGCATCGCTTCCCCTAAATTCAATCCAAATATCTTTGTTCTTTTCAGTGGCCGCTTTATTGGTGCTTTACCCGCTTTGCCGCTGGTATGACCCTCTCAAGCAATCCCACCGGAAAAGCCTCCTCCGGTACCTCTGATTTTTTTTATAAATGATGTGGGCATGTTACAGTAAGCCTTATTGACATACTACTATGTGGCATTAACATTTAAGCTTATAGAATCACGAATTATGCTTGGAATTTAAATTTAAAAATGGAAATCGAAAGAAGAAAACATCCGCGGTTTAGAGTCAGGGATAATGCCTTTGCGGTATTTCAACCTGAGCCCGTTAAGCTGGTTCCGATCGTCGATATCGGCCTGGGAGGGCTTGGTATCGGTGTCAATGGAATCAATACAAGCGATGAATGGTTAAACGGAGCATCATGTTTAGAGATATTGATAGATGATTGCAGTTTCTATATGGACAACCTTGGTTACGAACTCCTTGCCAAATTCAGAAGCCTTCCTCGAAACGCTGTCAGCCCTTTTCAAAATATCTACGGTCTGAAATTTGTAGATCTGATGCCCAGTCAGCAATCCCAGCTGAAATATTTTATTCGAAACTATACGACAGGCGGAATCACACCGAAATTTATTCGAAAATTCAATCAGCACATCCATCAATTTTTTGACAAAAAGGATTATGGGGCGGCACGCCGCAACATCAGCTTTCAACGTCCTTCTTTATGATCGATTATAATTCCTGACATCAAATTGTGTCTATTGCCCAATGCCGGAAAATGAGGGTGAAGTGCTATTTAATTGCTAAAAGCCGGACACGTCTGGGTGGAAATGTCTTTTGGCGCGTGCGATTTTATCATCCCTTTTTCTCTTCTCGTTACTCTCAAATGAGAGACCCAAATACATCAACACTGCCTGGTTTTCCCCAAAAGCAAAAGTTTTAGCCAACCGTTAATGAAAAATGGTTTAATTGAAATGAAAGCTCATATATTGCATAATAGCTATGATATTTAGGCTTTTATGAAAAAGCAGCAGCTTCATAATATATAATGTTATGGAAATAAAATACACAGATGAGCCAATGGGAAAAGTAAAGGTTATAAAAGATTTTCTGCCATCACCGGAGGAATTGGCTTTAAAAGAAGAAACCGTTAAAGTTACAATCTCATTAAGCAGAGCCAGTGTAGATTTTTTTAAAAATGAAGCGAAAAAGTATAATACCCA
>Ga0255055_10001107_pt1 | contig 20316 bp, 17 predicted proteins | sample JV7_2_27_MG_FD_188633 | JGI IMG/M metagenome (GOLD analysis project Ga0255055, IMG submission 188633) | Seawater microbial communities from Jervis Inlet, British Columbia, Canada - JV7_2_27 | ecosystem: Environmental > Aquatic > Marine > Inlet | place: Canada: British Columbia | collected...
ATCCTTTCTGTAGCCAAAAGGGGAAATGTTTTAAATTCCTTAATAAATTTCAAAGCTAGATATGGTGGTTTTGTGACCAAAAAAAGTATTAATGATAAAAAGGGAGAAAAAAACAAAGAACCAATAAAGGATGTATCACAGACAAAAGATTTTGTAAAAGCTTTATCTGCGGAAATTGGAACACTTGTTGAACAATTTTTAGGAGGGGTCTACAACCTAGATGTTGCAGAAGGCTTCGCGGATTCAATTATAAGAGTTTATAATAAATTAAGAAGTGAAGGAATCACTAAGAAAACTTCTGAGAAGATAATTTGTGAATATTCAGCTAATCTAGATAGATTTGCTTCAATGCTTAAGAAGAATAATAAATGAGAATTCAATTGATTACAAGAGTAAAAATCATCAAATATCAGTGTAAAGAAATCTGAATTTAATCAGAGGTATTCAAATGGGAATATTCAAACCAATAACCACAATTTACTATGGATTAGTACTAAAGGTTAAATTTCACTGGTATTCAAGAAGAAAAAGAAAGATGAAAAAATCTGCTAAAAACTTCTTGAAAGAGAAACTGAAAGATGAAGAATTCGATGAAGAAATAGTTGACACTGTGATAAAGAACTATCTAAATTTCGGCGAAATTATTTTTGACAGGAAAATATTAGAAACTGCTTTCAATTTGAATCGAATATTAGATTCTAGAAAAGCAAAACAGAGAAAATAACTACTATTGCACCTAGAACAGAACAAACTTTTATAATTTTTATACTTTCGTAAGCTTTATTTTTGCTAGGTTGTATTCTAGATTGGGTTATTCTATGTCTAAACCAAAGAAGTATAAAGGAGAAACTATCTACGACTATATTCCTGACTATCTGGCATCACTGAATATTGAAAGTCCAGTTTTTATAAAATTGCCAGCAAATAAGAAAGATTCAAGGCTGAAAGATATCGAGAGGGAAATCATTCAACACTGGGAAATTGTACATCCTATGATGAAAGAATATTTGATTATGATTATCAGATATTTAAACGAATTTGGAGAGGGAACCGAAGATATTGATCATTTAAGAAGATCGCTTGATATTGAACTGAGTAATTCTTCAGAGTTATCTGAAGAAAATCGAAAATTAAAAGCACAAATATCAGATTTGGTTATTGAAAAGAAATCTTTAGATGAAAAGATTAGTGATATAAGAAAACAGACTCCTTCGATATCTAATGAAGAGATACAATCAATGAAATTATTGCTCTCATCAAAAGCAGATATTTCTGTAGACAACTTTACAGACATGCTTCAAAATGCTGTTCAAGATGCTAAGGAAAGTGAAGAGATTAAGAAAGCTAAAGAAGAGAAAGATATAATGGAAAAGGAACTAGAAGATGCTAAGAAACACTTTGAAAAAACACAAGCAGAAGTTGGTGAAACGTTCCAGAAAAAATTACTTGATTGCCAATTACGAATAGATGAACTTGAAGAGGAATTAGCTGATAAAACAAAATAAATGGTGATAATTAGTGAGTAAATGGAATTTTAAAATAGTTTTAGCTGGTGATGGTGCAGTTGGGAAAACATCGATTCGAGAAAGATACATGGGAAAAGGATTCTCCGCAAGCTATCTTAAAACAATTGGAGCAGATTTTGCGTCTAAAAAAATCGAGATTGATGATGATCAAATAACTTTTCAGATTTGGGATCTTGCGGGGCAAGATAGTTATCAAGCTGTCAGAAAAACATTCTATAAAGGAGCTATAGCGGGTCTAATGGTTTTTGATTGTCAAGATCCGAAAACCTTGACAAATCTCAAAAGCTGGATGGATGAGGCAATAAAAGGATCTGATAATAGTATGCTTGTTTATTTTGTGATTGCTAATAAAATTGATTTAGTGGATGAAAGAAAAGTTTCAAGAGAGATGGCATTGGAACTCTGTAATAGATTGGCAACAGAAACAGGTATACGTTTCTACTACTGTGAAACCAGTGCATTAACTGGTCAAAATATCAAGGAAACTTTTGAATACCTTTCATTTAAGTTACTTGAAGCAAATAATGCTAAAGATCTGGTTATGCCAGATTTACCTGATGGAATTATTGATATAAAAGAAACGCAAATACCCAAAGTTCCTACTGTTGTTAAAAGCGAAGAATTTGCATCTAAAGATGAATTTGATCAATTACTCGTCAGAATAGAGAATATAGAGAAAAAATTGAATGCAGTTCAAACTATTATGAAGAAACTTGTAGAGAAAATTCAAGAGTAAGATTATTCATCTTACTACTTTTTTACCACAATCAGTACAAAATTCTGCTCCTTCAACCAATATTGCAGAACAGGTAGGACAACGTTCTTCTCTATCAAAGAATTTATCCTTTTCAGAAATCGATTTATTCGAAGTAGTTTCTTTTTTCAGATTAGAAAGCAGTTCATCACCTGTTAAATTAATCCAGGTAACATCAGGAGGTGAGATATTTTTCTTAATTAAATCTTCATAGTAGATGAAAGATCTAATATCTGAAATAGTAACAAAAATAATATTGAGAGCCAAGAGGAGTATAACTAAACTGATTATAAATATATTCCATTTTGTAACAACCAACTGTGTTGTTTCTTGAGTAATCACTGTGATAATCTTCATCAATGAATTTACTCCAATCAGTAGAATTGAGGAGGGTAAGATAAAAGAAAAGACACAAAATTCAATGCTTCTTTTAATACTAAATTTTGGAAGTTGTAAAGCATCATGAAAATTCTGAAAAACGCTTGAATCTCTTATCGATGTGAAAATTTTAGCAATTCTAAAGGTTGGAGATACAATGGAGATTAGCAAAATCAACAGAATTGCAAGAGTGTAAATTGAAGCATTCAAAAATAGATTTTCAGAGAAACCTGAAACTAGTTTAATGCAAACTACTGTTATCACTCCTATAAATAATAGGTGAATCCCTTGAATGAACAAGAAGGAAGGAATATTTCTTTTTACTTTGCTTAAATCAAAGTCTGCATCTTTTGCTAATATCTTTGAAGCTTGCTTGTTCAGTATATAAGTTATCAAGCTTGAAAGTGTTACAGAGGTAATTAGAATAGATATTTTTGACATCAAATCAGACTGGGGATATAATACTATTACTCCTACAATACCAATTTGAATCATTAACAATATAGTACTGATGAATCCAAGAAAACTAATAAGTAATGCTTCATGAAGTTTCATGTTTTTAAATGGATTAATCCTCAGTTTTGGTAAATTCAGACTTTCTACATAATTTATTTGCCCCTTCATCTTAAAAGGTATCATTGATTCAGAGATTTTCCATGCAAATTGGTTACTGGTACTAGAATACTCCGAGTCAATATTTTGAGTTTCAATTGGTTCATCTCTAAAAACCTGCCTTTGAACTGGATTGTTTAAAGGAGGAGTGTGGGATGTTTGAGTAGAAACTGGGGGTTCACTAATCTGTGTTTGCAACTCAGTTCCGCAGATAGGACAAAAGATTACTTTAGAAGGTAAAATAGAATAGCATATAGGACATTTCTTCATAGAAATGAGACTCACCTATGTTTTTTCTCATTTATTCTTTAAATAACAACGCAATACCTACATATTTTTCAAGAGAATTCGTCAAGAATATGGAGTGTTAAAAATAAGTATTTTTTTGTGGTTAGAAACTGAAACAATCTATTTCGAGCAATTTAAATAATTCAACTTGCGATAGTATAATGGTTACAAGCTATGAGCGAAAAATCCCAAGAGGAACCTCAATCATTTGCGAATTTTTTAGCACTTGTTAAGAAATTAGAAGGGATTATTCAAGAAACGCCTGATAAGGAGAAGAAGCAAGAGGAAATTAAAACTGAAGCAAAAGATATGATATCAACAAAAAAGATAGAAAAATCCTCGGAATTAGAGATTGAACAAATTACTAAAGAAAGCGAGTTAGAAGAAGTTGAAATTCAAACTTCACAAATAGAGGAACAGACAGTAGCAACAGAAGAAAAACCTGAGATTAAACATGAGAAAAGAATGGAGGATTTGCTCAATATCGAAAAAGAACTAATCCAAATATACTCTGGTGCTCAAGTACAAATTAGTGATTTCTATTATAATAAAGAGGATCTATCTGAGGGAGAAATCAGAAAAAGCATACAAACAAAACTGAAATCTCTAGAATCTATAGAAGTTTCTGAAATAGAATCTTTTGGGATACCTTTTGCTTTATGCAAACTGGAAAGCAATTATTATACTACAATCCCAATAAACTTGGGAGAAATAGATTTGCCAACATATATGAATGGTACAAGGAAAAATCTGAAACTAATCAATGCAGGAATCAAAGGGAAACCAGAGCTTTCTGAAAACGAAGTAGAGATGTGGGATCAAGCTTTCAATCAATTTCAACTTAAATTAGTGCAATTAGTAAACAAGTACGCAAAAGAACACCTTAGTAAAATCCAACCTAAAGATGTACAAATGGTTGAGGTTGATCACATAATTATCCAGGAATTCATCAAAGAATATGAAGAAAGAACAAAAAATATAGATAATTATCACACAGAGATTCTAGCTCATCTAACTAAAATCAAAGACTTGTTAGAGGAAAATAAAAGTGTTTGGGAAAATAAGGAAAATCAGAAAGAAGCCAAAGCAAATCTGAAGTCTCAACTTGTAAAATTAGAAGAAGAGCAAACTACAATTGGTAAGGATACACAAATACAATATCTTAAATTAAGAAAGAAGAGGAAGAAATTAGATACTCAAACTAAAAAACTGAAAATTGTGGAAAAGAGGAAAAAAGAAGTCCCCAGAGAAGAAAAAGAGCAATTAGTCAAGGAACTTCGGGAGTTTCAAAAGAAGAAAGATGAATTGCAACAGAACATTCAAAGAACGAAAAATCTTGAAACTATATTGGAAAATTGGTTAGAGATAATAATAAAAGACGATGAGAATGAAGTGAATGAGGTTTTTCTGAAGAAATTCGCTAGATCATTAAAACGAAAAATAGAAGAGCTATTGAAAAATCAAGATACTGAAGATATAAGAGAAAAAATTGATGAACATCAAATAGCAATTGATAACATTACTCTTCATGTAATTTACATTCCAGTTGCTTTAATCCACTTTAAAGCAAAACAAGATAATAAAGAAATAGCTGGAAAACTGTTGTATCTATCTCCCACAAAGGGTAGTATTCTACTATGATGAGTTGTTGTCCCCTTGTCGACTTAAACAAGTGTTAGTTGAGCGTCTTTCTGAGAGGTCATAGTTTCAATACTCACTCTAAGTGGATACATCACGTATCCTCCTACCCCGTTCACACTACGTTTTGGCAGTACTTTCGGATCGCTTTTGACTAAGATATTGTACGCTGCATTGACATCAGCGTTGATGAGATGACCATGAGCAGACTTGAATAACCCTCGTGTTATTCTCCGTCCTGCATATTTCTTTCTCTCTTCTGGGAGTTCATTATCTAAGAAACTACACTTGGAGGTATACTCTTCAGGGACGAGTTCAACCTCTATCCCCTTTTCTGCAGCCTTGTACATCAATATATCGATGATTCGCATATAGGGGATAGCAACAAACATTTGGTTAACCTTCTTCCAAAAATGTACTTGCTGTTTCCAATTCTTGTTGTAGCCGATGATCACTTCATGTAAGCTTCGTTCCACCCACAAGTTTACTAAATAACTAGTTAGTTTGTGTATCGCATCCTTCAACTTCTTTCTCCACTTCTCGCGAAGTCTATAATATGCTGGACCATAACTTAGTCTATTCTTCACTTTCAATTGTTTTTTTTGCTGTTGGACATACTGTTCGCGTAATTGTGTCTGTTTCTTCAAATAATATTGTGTACTTGATTTTATTCCTTTCCCTGTGTCTTTGATAACAATCGGCTGAGAGCCGAGGTTATCCACAAAGGTCACAAGGTTGACCATCCCTAGATCTACAGCTCCTTTTCTTGTAGCTCTTTTTTTCGTTTTTTTAGGTAAAGTTTTCTGATAGACCAGTTCAATTGTATACCCTACTCTTCGTGGGACGATTCTCACTTCCCTCAATTTTGTTTGGGAAGTCAGCCGTGTTTTGTAATAGAACCCCACTTTTTTAGGCAAAACTAGCCACCCATTAACTATCCTCGCTTGTTGATTGGTGAAGATCGCTACCACCTCCCCGTCTTTAGCTTTGTAATTTGGTGGACGGGGCATAGCAAAGAACTGCTTGGGATTCTTCTTCCACTCTTTTATTGCTGCAAAATACCCTTTCCAATTTCTACAAAGGAATTTGAGTGTGTGTTGTGCAGTGTGGGCTGGGAGAACCTTGTAACATTCTTCCTGTTTGAGAGGAGTGTTTAGGTCATAGTAGAAAAGGAGTTTGTTGTCCTGCTTCAAGGAGGTTTTTACCAGAAAATTTGCTCGATTATAGAGATTTTTTGCTTGATGACACAGCCTACTCAACGCCGAATGATAGTCGACTTCTATACACTCTACGCGTAGAACTGTAGTCATCGTAAATTTAACTAAAGTTGAGTATAAAAACCCTTGAAACACTTGCACACAAGTGCACTTTAAGTTGCTCTTTCATCCCGTTAAGTTGACAAGGTGACAAATATCTTTCATAATATGTTTAAATAAAAAGAAAATCTAAATCTTATAGTTATTGTGGAAATTGAAATATCTATCTTTAAACAAATTTATTAGTGCATCATTATCTACTCAGTTAATGACTGAAGAGATAGTTGTCTGCAAGAACTTGAAAAAAACATTTATTGTAGGGAACAGCGAAGTTCAAGCAGTAGATGGTGTTTCTATTACATTTACACAAGGAGAATTTATCTCAATAGTAGGACCAAGTGGTTCAGGAAAAACAACTTTATTGAATCTCATAGGAACACTTGAAGTTCCAACTGCAGGAAAAGTCATTATAAATGGAACTGACTTAAGTAAGTTTACACAACTGGAACTAACTAATTTCAGAAGAAGAAATCTGGGATTTGTTTTTCAATTTTTCAATCTTGTAGAAGGCTTAACTGGCTCAGAAAATGTTGAACTTCCTTTAATTTTTGATTCAGTTACTCATGAAATCAGAAGGAAAAAAGTCGATGAAATCTTCGAAGAATTTAATCTAGCACATCTTAAGAATAAGTTTCCTGAAGAATTAAGTTCTGGTGAAAGACAAAGAATTTCAATAATGAGGGCTCTAATAAATGAACCTATTTTGCTGTTAGCTGATGAACCAACAGGTAATTTAGATACTAAAACAGGACAAAGTGTTTTGGATCTTTTCGAGGAGATGAATGAAGAAAGGGGAACATCAATCCTACTTGTAACCCACGATCTGTCTGCAGCTAAGAGAGCAAGAAGAATCCTGCACATGCATGATGGAAAAATATCTTTTGACCAAACAGATGTGAGGCTTGAAGAAGAAGAAGAATAGAAGAAACAGGCATAAGTAGAGAAGTTTCTTATTCAATTTTTTTAACGCTAAATACCTATTCGCTAAATACTTTAATATGTAAGGAAAAATTATCTAAATCCTAATGATATGCTCTCTTATTCAATTTTTTTAATACCAATCCGTGAGTTGGAAGATAAATCTTATAAATGCATAGAAGTTTTTTACTATAATTAACAAAGAAAATAGATTCCATTTATTTGGAAAAACTTCGCGGAGCACTTAATTATGTCTTTGAAAGGATTTATAATTAGAAGAACACTCTATATTATCCCTGTTATGCTTGGAATTACGTTGATGAACTTCACTCTTATCAACATCAGCCCTGGAGATCCTGTTATTGTTAGGGTTGGGCTAATACACTGTGAAACAGAAGAGTGTGTCAACGCAGCGTACAACAAACAAGCACTAGAAATGGGATTATTAGATAGTGAAATGTACACTGTGCCCTGGTTCAAAAGATACGTAGATTTTGTTAGTGATTTGTTGCGATTAGATTTAGGTAGAAGTTGGTCTTATACTCAAGCGGGACAAGGTATACCGATAATAGATATGATAAAAGAACGTGCGGTATATACTATTACACTAAATGCTTTGTCTTTCGTATTCGGTTTATTATTAGCAACAGCAATTGGAGTTATTTCATCAACCAGACAAAACTCAATTTGGGACAGATCATTGACAGTCGCAATGCTGTTAGGTTATTCAATGCCTCTATTTTGGTTAGCAAAACTTTTGATGTTGCTTTCCTTCTATATGTTTAGATTTACAGGAGTTGCGGATAAAGACGCATTCCGAAGAGTTAAGGGGACAATTTTCCTTAACGGACAATTCTACAAATTTTTAATCCTACCAACACTAGCACTGACACTAGGTGGACTAGTATTTATGGCGAGATTGATTAGATCACAACTTCTGGAAATCTTAAGACAAGATTACATTACGACGGCAAAAGCCAAAGGGCTGGATAACAGATCGGTAATCTACAAACACGCTTTTAGAAATGGATTACTACCAATTGTAACCATCATAGGAGGATCATTACCTGGACTATTAGCTGGTTCAGTTATGATTGAAAGCGTATTTGGATGGCCAGGATTAGGAACAATATTCCTTGAAGGAGCATTGTTTAGAGACTACCCCTTGATGATGGCTACGAACACGATATTTCCGTTCCTCTTCCTAGTTGCTAGGTTGCTTACGGATATCACGTATGTGTTTATTGACCCGAGGATTAAATATTAGAAACGGTGAAAAGTATGGCAACAGTCGACAAACAAGTAGAAACTGACGAGTTCCTACTTGATGAAAAAACCCTTCGAGAAATCGAAACCATGAAAGGTGCTGGACAATGGAGTATTGTCTGGCGTCGTCTTAAGAAAGATAAAATGGGTATGTTAGGACTTTACATCGTTCTTTTCTTAATCACCATGGCGTTTGTATCTTGGTTATTACTTTCCTTGGACAATTGGCTGACAAGCCCTGGTATCAACATGTTACTTGGGGATCCAGATAATCCTACGAGTCTCAATAACCTGTATATCGAACTTTGGATCCCAGGTCTAGACCCCTCAAATCCAATCGTTCTGTTTAATCACCCTGAATTCGCATTTGCTGATCAAATCAAGCTACCTCCATCATGGATGCATCCATTTGGAACAGATGCTATTGGACAAGATATGCTCTCCAGAGTATTCTTTGGAGCAACAGTCTCACTAGCACTTGGTTTCATTGGACAAATGACTACAGTAATCATCGGAACAATATTGGGATCAATCGCTGGATTCTATGGCGGAATAATCGATGATGTCCTCCAAAGAGTTATCGAATTACTTTACTCTATGCCAGGATTTATTCTAATGATCTTCATTATTGTGTTGTTCGAAGATGTGAATATACCGGGTGGTAAATATGCTGTAGTAGTAATATTCTTCTCACTTATCGGTTGGGGAGGAACTGCACTAATAGTCCGATCAAACTTCTTCTCGCTGAAAGAACAAGATTTCGTTGAAGCGGAACGGGCGTTAGGAGCGTCGGATATGCGGATTATCTTCAAACACATTCTACCGAACTCACTGGCGCCACTGATTATTATAGTCACACTAGGTATAGCTGGTGTAATATTCTTGTTTGCAGCCCTCGCGTTCTTCGGATTCGGAGATCCAAACGCAGTATCATGGGGAGACGATCTGAACAGATGGCAAAACGATCTAATAAATTATCCGTGGATGCCAATGTTCCCAGCGTTATTCATCTTCTTTACGGTGCTTGGTTTTAATCTACTCGGTGACGCATTAAGGGATGCTTTAGATCCAAGATTGAAGGATTAATCCTTCTCTCAACTCTTTTTCTTTTTGCTTTCATGCAATTAAGCTGCAATTTTTTTTCTCTCCTTTATTAATCAAATTTCGAATCATACTCTCGATAGGTACTCGATTGCCTATCATGCCTTATAATCTAAGGCCTTCCAAAATCGGGTGTAGACCATTCACAGGGAGGGAGTACTCTTTACCCATATGGAAGTAAAGGATTTTTTTTTCTCTTTTGTATTAATTTGTCAAACAAAAATTTGTGAGTATTTAAAGCAATTTCACTATAGTATTTCGAGGAAAAATGACCACTGTCATTGAAAAAATTCAGTTAGAGCCTTTGATAAAGAAGGAACACGAGTTACAACCACGTTTTTATCTAATCATGGTAAGCTTAGACGTATTGATTGGAAGGTTGATCAACGACATTTTTTCAGGTTTCTCGAAATAATCTCTGACATTCTGAAAGCTAATATTCCAGAAAATCTTTTCACTGACGCAGTTTTACATTTTCTACGTCTTAACAAACTTTTGCTAGAGAGTCATATTAATGACGCTAGTTTCAATAATAGTGACATGCTTTCTTATTTCCTAGCGATATTAGATCATCACACGACATTAAACGGTAAGGAAATCAAGGAAAAAAATCTTCGCAGAATTTTCAAATTCTGGGGGATTGATGAAGACTTTGATCACTATCTTAGAAAAATTTCTCAAGCTAAAGCAAGTCTAGAAAGCGCTAAACTTCTCAAATATAATCACGAAATAGATTCAAAAGAACTATTATCCAAAGTTGATCAAGCAATTATTTACTTGCATGAAATTCTTCCAAAAGAGCAAAAAATCTTTGAGCTTATCTACGAGAAAGTTGCAGATTTGATAGATAAACGTGTAATCCCTTATGCTGATATGAGAGACGCTGCTCTAACAATGATAGTGGCATTTTTCCCCAATTATCTTGAAGTTCCAGCAATTAACCTCTTTACTATGCTACATTTGAGGAAAGACTATAACGTTCATTTACCGACTTTAAGAAAAAGAGTATATAGATTCAGGAAAAGACTTGAAAAGTATAATTTTGTAAATTCGAAAAAATAATTTTCAAGAAATCAAAAGAATATACTATTTTGTTTTTCTAATTAATTAGATGAAAGAGGAAAGAAAGGAAGGAAGGATAGTTAGCAGCTATATGCTGTTTTCTGTGCGCGTATATACATATAAATGAAAACAGAACTTACACCTAAAGCAATCAAAGGGTCAAAACTTTCATCTACTTCTACTAAATAAGTTAAAAAAATTCCTCCACTAGTTCTACTTATACTTACAACATCTTTTCCTGTACTATCAGTAATAAGACGTGTTACTGAATTGTAATTCGAAGATAAGTAATTCCCATCTTTAGTATTAATACTAAATACTCCGCTGCATAAACCTACTGTTTTACTAATATCTACAATTTTCACCCTTTTCTTAATAGTCTCCTTGGAAAAACTATCAGCGGATTCTTTCTTAATCTCTATATCTTCTAATTTACTTATCTCCCATGAAAATCCAAAAATTGACTTCTTTTTAATCTCTAATAACGCGTTGTTATCTAAATCCTTAATCGTAGTTTTTGGTTTTAAGAAGCCACCATATTGGAAATTAAAAATCTTCTTATTCTCTGCAAGATCATGAACATCAAATCTATTTACAAGCTTACTAGCATGTTTAACTTCGAATCCATAAGTATATTCCTTCATGTCATTTTACCCTAAAGATGTACTCATCCTGCTGATTTTATAAGTATATGGGAAAGAGAATTTCAAGGTTTAAGCTCTAGAGATTTAAAGTGTGGAGTAAGATAAATAAATTTATAAAAGTGTAACTAATGGAAAAACCAAGTGATTATTAGCTAATAATAAGTGTGATCTATAATGAGTCGTCCACCTGAAGATATTCTTTTAGAGATTAACGGGTTAAAAACATATTTCTTCACGGAAGAGGGCGTAGTTAAAGCAATTGAAAGTATAGATATACAAGTTTTCAAATCAGAAACACTGGGATTAGTAGGTGAATCTGGTTCAGGAAAATCAGTTACAGCGTTGTCTATACTGGGAATCGTACCTGACCCGCCGGGTAAGATTCTTGAAGGTGAGGTTATCTTCCATGGCCAAGATCTTCGTAAGCTTAGTGATGCAGATATGCGAAAGATTCGAGGTAACCAAATTGCTATGATCTTCCAAGATCCTATGACCAGTCTTAATCCTGTTTTTACCGTTGGTGATCAGATTAGTGAAGCCATTATGCTTCATCAAAAAGTCTCTAAGAAAGAAGCACGAGAAAAATCAATCAAAATTATGAGCTTAGTTGGTATTCCTTCAGCTGATGAAAGAGTTGACAATTATCCTTTTGAATTTAGTGGAGGAATGCGACAAAGAGTTATGATTGCAATGGCTCTCAGCTGCAATCCTGAATTACTTATTGCTGACGAACCATCAACTAGTCTTGATGTTACTATTCAAGCACAAATCCTTGAGCTGTTAAAAGCTACAAGTGAAGAGTTCGACATGAGTATTATATTGATTACTCATGACATGGGTGTAATTGCTGAAATGTGTGATAGAGTTGCAGTAATGTATGCCGGTTATATTTGTGAATCAGGAGATATCATGATTATATTCAAATCTCCTTACCATCCTTATACACGAGGACTTCTAGGTGCAATACCTCGTCCAGATGCTGAGCGGGAAGATTTGATGATTATTCGAGGAGCGATTCCTAATCTTATCAATCCTCCATCTGCTTGTCGTTTTCATCCACGTTGTGATTATTGGATGGAAGGTTTATGTGAGGTTATTCTTCCTGATATTGCCGAAATTGAACCAGGACATTTTGTTAGATGCCATATCTATACAGAAGAAGGCAAAGCCTGGATGCAAGAACATGGTGAGAAGCGAGAAATTCGCAAAATTCCAAAAGCAATAGCAAGTTAGGTGTTACAAATGAGTAAAAGTTCAGATTCCTTTATAGAAAAAATCGCCTCAAAACAAGAAGCTAAAGGTGTTTTAGCGGATCGTATTAGAACAAAAGAAATGGAAGAAGATGTTATTCTTGATGTAATTAATCTAAAGAAATTCTTCGATATTCCTATACCTTTTGAGACAACTTGGTTTATGATTGCTTTTGTAGCAGCTATAGTTGTTTTTGCCTTCCAACAAATAGCAGGTTTAATTATTATTGGACTTATAATTGTTGCATACTTTGGTCTCCCATATATTCCTCCTTTTAGCAAACGTCCAAAAGTAGCACATTTGAAAGCTGTAGATGGGATTGATCTTCGAATCAGGAAAGGCAAAATTGTTGGTCTTGTTGGTGAATCAGGATGTGGTAAAAGCACAGCTGCAAAAACCATCATTCGATTACATGATCCAACAGCTGGATCTGTTTATTTCAAAGGTATTGACATTAATCGTCTTACTTCAGAAGAGATGAAGGAAATACGCAGACATCTGCAGATTGTATTTCAAGACCCTTATGCATCTCTTAATCCAAGAGCTACAGCTCATGACATCATTATTGAACCATTTGATATTCATGGAGTAGCATCTGGAGATGAAGCAAGTTACAAAGTTCTAACTCTCCTTAAAGATGTAGGATTAGCTCCACATCATGCATATAGATATCCACACGAATTTAGTGGCGGTCAAAGGCAGAGATTAGGTATTGCAAGAGCTCTTGCATTAGAACCCGATTTCATCGTAATGGATGAACCTGTATCTAACTTAGATGTATCTGTTAGAGCAGCTATTATTCAGCTAATTCTTGAATTACAAAGCAAAATGGGTTTGACTTATCTTTTCATTGCTCACGATCTTTCATTGGTTAAAATTCTATGTGATGAGGTTAATGTAATGTATCTAGGAAAAATAATGGAAGCTGGAACAAGTGATGAAATCTTTGAGTCAATGATGCACCCTTATACAAAAGCATTGATTTCTGCAGTTCCTATTGCAGATCCAACAAAAAGATCAAAGAAGATTTTCCTTACTGGTGATATTCCGACTCCAATTAATCCTCCACCAGGATGTAAATTCCAAACAAGATGTCCTCTTGTTTCAGATGTTTGCCGTGTAGAAGATCCAACTGAAAAATGGTACAGTGTTACTCACGTGGCATATTGTCATAATATTGAAGGTGGAGAGGACAATCCAGATTCTTTCAAATAAGCTTCTCCCTTCTTTTCTTTCATTTTTGTCATTTTTAGTATAATAAGATTTATTACGTATAGGATAGAGTATAAACTGTTACTAATTGCAAATAAAGTCATTGTGAGGAGAATCTAATGAGTAAAGTAAATCTTGAATCTGCTCAAAATAATGTTGATAGATTAACGAGTAATCTCAATGAATTAGAGCAGCTTCTTTCGAGCAAGAAAGAAGAAATAAATGTTAAAATTAAAGAATTTAATGACATTTTGAATTCCTTCTTTAAGCAAGCTGATGAGATCAATCAGCAAGTAATCAAAGAGGAAGATAGGAAACAAAACAATTCTACTGAATTAGATAAATTGAATCAACAACTCCAAGAGTTGAATTCTCGAAAAGATATTCTGGAATCTGAAATCGCAAGTATTCAGAGAGATATTGAACAATTATCTTCAATTATTTTGGAAAATGAAAGAACTAACACAGAGTTAAGTGTTCAGACAGAATCTCTCACTGAAAGAATTTCAGGTTTTAAGCGTAAAATCGAGGAAATAGACGTTCTAACTCAATCTACTAATGAAGAGACAAAAGAAGAACTAAGAAGAAGAGAAATTCGAAATGCTGATCTTAATGAACAGTACAATAAAATGATATCTAGAACTAAAGCACTGCAATATTTAGTGAAAGCAAATATTGTTAATCTACCTGAAATACAAGTTATCAGAAGTCTTACTGTTCCTGGAGTAGATACCGAAGAGAATCTAAAGAAAACTTCTGGAGTTTCTGATCAAATAATTCGAAAGATTCTAGACGACTTAAAATCAAGAGAGATAATTGATTTTGATTCCATGACTGGAAGAATCCAGCTTCTAGTGGAGATAGATTTGTAGGTGAAAAAAAATGGCAGAAGAACAAAGAATGACAGATATCCTTAACGAAATAAAAAGAAATTTTGAAGATTTATCTTCCAGAAAATCCACAACCATCTCAAATTCACATTCCACGATTGAATCTATTGCAGATGACATTAGAGTTATTCCAGAGTACATTGTTTCTCTTAACAACACAAATCAAGAATTACAGCAGACAAATACTGATCTTGAACAAAAAATCATGTCTACTCAACAAGCTGTTGAAACTATGACAGCGGAAATAGAGATTAGTGAAGCTAAAAGAGCTGAACTCGAAATAACAGCTGAGAGAAAGAGGGACTCGAAACAAGAATTGGAGTCAAAAATTGTTGAGCTACAAGGTAAAAAGACAGAATTAGAAACAGAGTTGGATCACACAAGCAATACTGCAACTTATAGAGAACAAGAATTTTCTCAATTAGAAGGAAGTTCCAAACAAGAAATTGCAGCGATGGATGCAAAGATTTTGGAAAGTAATTCAAGATTGGAACTTGCGAAAGAAGAAAATAAGCTAATTGTTTATCTGATGGATGCAGGTTTATTAGATGTTCCAGAAGCTGAGGTTGTATCAGTGATTGCTTCAAACCCAAATGGATTAAGTCTAGCTGAGATTAAGGACCGGGTAAGTATGCCACCAGTAAGAATTCAACCAACAATTAATACATTATTGGAAAAAGTACTGGAATATGTTGCTCATTCTGATTCATATAAGATTCTTGAATCGATTAAGAGTGAACTTGGTTAAAAAGCAACTCCATTTGTAAAAAGGGGAAGGGAATTTACATATTTTTATTTTTGTAATTTACGGAGCGATATCGTAAGCTTTTTGAACCAACTTAAGGGTTGAAAATTAAATCATATTAGATATGTATTGAGGTTATGTATAATGTCAGATTATGTTGAACGAGTTTATGAACATGTTGTTGCTAAAAATGAAGCACAACCAGAGTTTCATCAAGCTGTTAGAGAAGTTCTTGATAGTTTAAAACCTGTTTTTGTAAAAGAACCAAAATTCGAAAAATACAAAATTCTTGAACGTATCACCGAACCAGAACGTACAGTACTATTTCGTGTTCCTTGGGTTGATGATAATGGAGAGATACAGGTCAATAAAGGATTTAGAGTGCAGTTCAATTCAGCAATTGGGCCATACAAAGGTGGACTTCGTTTCCATCCAAGCGTGAACCTAGGAATAATAAAGTTCTTGGGATTTGAACAAATCTTCAAGAATTCATTGACAGGCATCCAAATGGGAGGAGGAAAAGGAGGTTCTGATTTTGATCCTAAAGGAAAATCAGATAACGAAGTTATGAGATTCTGCCAATCATTCATGACAGAGCTTTATAGATTCATTGGTGGTCGTGTTGATGTTCCTGCTGGAGATATCGGCGTTGGAGCTCGTGAAATTGGTTACTTATATGGTCAATGGAAGAAAATTACTCAGAGTTTTGAACCTGTTCTAACTGGAAAATCTTTAGAATGGGGTGGTTCTTTAATCCGTCCTGAAGCTACAGGATACGGAGCTGTTTATTTTGCAGCGGAAATGCTCAAAACAAGAAATGAAGATTTCAAAGACAAAATAGTAGCTATTTCAGGTAAAGGTAATGTTGCTCAATATGCTACAGAGAAATGTATCGAATTAGGAGCAAAAGTTGTAACTCTTTCAGATTCTAGTGGTTTTATTCATGATCCTGATGGTATAACAACAGAAAAACTAGATTATGTATTTGAGCTTGAAAACGTAAGAAGGGGTCGCATTAAGGAATATGCACAAGAGTTCGGTTGTGAGTATTATCCTGGAGAACGTCCTTGGAAGATTCCTGTTCAAATTGCACTTCCATCCGCTACACAGAATGAGATTCACGGTGACGATGCGAAAATACTAGTAGATAATGGGGTTATGGCAGTTTGTGAAGGAGCAAATATGCCATCAACACTTGAAGCAACAGATATTTTCTTGGAAAACAAAGTTCTCTTCGGTCCAGGAAAGGCAGCAAATGCTGGTGGTGTAGCTACCTCAGGTTTAGAAATGGCTCAGAACTTTAGTTTTACATCATGGAATCGACAACAAGTGGATCAGAATCTACACAAAATCATGGTAACAATTCACCAAATGGCATATGAAGCTTCAAAAGAACTTGGAGAACCAGGAAATTATGTTTTAGGTGCAAATGTTGCAGGATTCAAGAAAGTTGCCAACGCAATGATAGCACAAGGTCACTGGTAGTTATCAAATCACAATTCGATTGGATTATTCCATTCGAATTCGTTTTTCTTCTTTTCATTCAAAACAAAAATAATTTAATGATTGTCATATATATTAAATTAGGAGGCATCCTTATTGGTATCTACTCAAGATGAAGAAAGCTTCTATTTAGAATACAAACAAAAATACAAGATTTTCCACGAACTAATGGCAAAAAGAATGAATAATGTTCTTCTTGTTTCAAGCATTTATGATAGTTTTATGTTAGAAGAGGACGGTAGACTTTCAGACCAAATCTATGAAGAATTTCAGAATTTAAACCTAAGAACACTTCCTCGCATTACAAGAGTATCATCTGCTGAAGAAGCATTGACCTTGCTAAGAACTGCAAGTTTCGATCTTGTAATAACTATGAGAAGATTGGGTGATATGGATGCGTTTTCTTTTGGCAAGAAAGTTAAAGAGATAAAAGACATACCAGTTATTCTTTTACTCACAACAGTTGTAGAAATAAAATATCTTCCTAACCATGAAAATCGTGAAGGAATCGACAGAATTTTTGTATGGAATGGTGACTCTAAGATATTTGTAGCAATTATTAAACACCTTGAAGATCGATTAAATGCAGATCATGATACAGATAAAGGTCAAGTAAGAGTATTCATTTTCGTTGATGACTCAATCCGTTTTTACTCTCTTCTACTACCTGAAATGTATGGAGAACTTATGAGGCAGACTCATAGACTGATTACAGAGGGAACAAATGATTTTCAAGATTTGCTTAAGATGCGAATTAGGCCTAAAATACTGCTTGCAGAAACTTATGAAGAAGCAGCTGAATACTATAAGAAATACAAAAATAATGTGATGGGAGTTATTTCTGATGTTGAGTTTCCAAAAGAGGGAGTTTTAGAAAAGGAGGCAGGTTTTGCTTTTGCAAAAAATATTAGAAAAGATTTACCTAATTTACCAGTAATTTTACAATCAAGTAAAGAAAAATATAGAGAACAAGCTGAAAATATGGATTGTTTTTTCATTCACAAAAAATCCCATGTAATTCTTAGAGATCTTCGTAGATGGTTACTAGATTATGTTGGTTTTGGTGAATTCACGTTTAAAGATGAAGAAGGAAAAGTATATGGTAAAGCCAAAGATGTCATTGATTTCTATAATCAAACTAGTAAAGTACCAATTGATTCATTGGTATTTCATGGAAAAAAGGATCATCTATCTAACTGGTTGAGAGCTAGAGGAGAATTTGAAGTAGCTGACACGATTAAACCAAGAAAAGTCTCAGAGTTTGTTGGCCAAGAACTTAGAGACTTCTTACTTGCATCAATAAAGGAAATTGTTATAGAGAAAACACGAGGAGTGATTAATGATTTCAATCGGGAAAATTATCACCCTGAAATCTTGTTCTTAAGATTAAGACCTGGGTCACTAGGTGGTAAAGGAAGGGGGCTTGCATTTTTGATGTTCCTTCTTAATTCCTTTATGATTGAACTTGAATTTAAGAATATTTCCATTGAGATTCCAAAAACTATTGTTGTTGGGACGGATGAGTTCGATAAATTCATGGAGGAAAATAATCTTCATGAATTCGCTCTTTCTAACATTGCCGACAAGAGAATAAAGCAAAAATTTGTTAATGCAAAGTTATCAAAAAGCATACGAGATGATCTAGATTTTCTATTAAAAGATCTAGATGGACCGTTAGCTGTTCGTTCTTCTAGTCTTCTTGAAGATTCTGCTTATCAACCCTTTGCAGGTATCTTTAGTACATACATGATTCCGAATAATAGTAATAGCAAAAAAGAAAGGTTAGAACAACTTTGTACTGCAATAAAGCTTGTCTATGCTTCTCCCTTCCTAAAATTAGCTAAGTCATATGCAGAAACTATTAGTCAAACTATCGAAGAATCTAAAATGGCAGTTGTTATACAGAAAGTTGTGGGCAAGGAGCATAATAACAGACTCTATCCTGATTTTTCAGGTACTGCATCATCTTATAATTACTATCCTTTTGGATCATATATGAAACCAGAAGATAGAGTAGCTCAACTAGCTTTAGGATTAGGGAAAACAATAGTTGATGGTGGTTCATCAGTTCGATTCTGTCCAAAATATCCAAAGTTAAACTATTACTCAACTCCAAACTTGCTTCTAAACCAAAGTCAGAAAGAATTTTATGCTATAGATCTACAACATACAGAGTTTGACATATTTCATGAAGATCCATTTGTAAGGAAATACAATTTCAGTCATGCAATAAAGGATGATACATTATCTAGATTAGCTGATACTTATGATTTCACATCTGAAGCTTTACTTGATGGATATTATGGAGAAGGTTCCCCAATTATTACTTTTAATAATCTACTGAAGTTCGAGACTTTACCTATAGCAAAATTACTAACAATAATCTTAGCTATTGGGGAGAAAGCAATGGGGAGTTCAATCGAAATTGAATTTGCTGGAAACTTCAAAGAAACCCCAAACGAAAAAGATGTTGTAAATATTCTACAAATCCGTCCTTTCTTAGAACAAGAAGCTCTTGCAGCTGAAGACATTGGTACCTTTAATGTAGAACAGATTTTAGCTTTTTCATCTACTGTTTCAGGTAATTTGATAAGAAGAGACATCTGTGATGTCGTTTTTGTTAAACCAGAATCATTTGATAAAATTCAAACAGAGAAGATTGTTGAAGAGCTTGATCAAATTAATGCAAAACTACTTGAAGAAAACAAGCAATATATCTTGATTGGTTTTGGTCGATGGGGGACAGGTGATCGATTCTTAGGCATTCCTGTTAAGTGGAATAATATTAGTGGAGTTGCAACGATTATAGAATCAGAATTAGAAGATTTTAAAGTAGACTTTTCTCAGGGAAGTCATTTCTTCCATAACATCTCAACCTCTAATATAGGTTATTTACACATTAAACACAATTCAGCTAAACATTTCATAGATTGGTTATGGTTAAATGAACAAGAGATTGTTGCAGATTTGAATTATGTAAAACACATCAAAGTGAAAAACCCTCTAGCTATTCTGATAGATGCTCATAGAAGAGAAGGAATGATAATCAAACCTAATGAGGAAGAAGAATAATATATGGAAAAATTTAACATTTTTTGATATCAGAATTGCCATTAGAACTATTTTTTTTGAATTAACCTCACCAATAATAGAAAAATACATAAGTTCCTTTCCATTGAATGAAGTGTTTAAGGGTTAGACTACGTATAAAA